>Ga0209589_1009850_pt1 | contig 14202 bp, 7 predicted proteins | sample CowpeawhiteBW_FD_187525 | JGI IMG/M metagenome (GOLD analysis project Ga0209589, IMG submission 187525) | Root nodule microbial communities of legume samples collected from California USA - Cow pea white BW (SPAdes) (version 2) | ecosystem: Host-associated > Plants > Roots > Nodule | place: USA... | reverse complement strand
TATATATATATATATATATATATATATATATATATATATATATATATATATATATATATATATATATATATATATATATATATATATATATATATATATATACACGTTCGTTTAGCAATATACCTTATTATCATCATCATTAAGAATAGAACAGATTCTGTCTTAAAACTTTACAAATATACCTTGTTACTTAAATGAATGGAGGAGGCAACTTGTAAATATATTCTCTACCATTAATTAAATATTTCCACTTGAAGTGAAAAGTCACGATAATATTCACAATTGACACTAATTAAATTGACTAACATGTGCAAATTGTATATTAATAATTATAATTAATAAATAATTAATACTGACACTTTTCTATATAATTAAACTTTATTTAATACATATTTAGTTGAAATTTTTAAGAGGTTAACCGTTTAGAATAACGGTTTAATTATTAATTGTCTTTATATTTAGGTTTTGAGTGCTTTTAGTTTTTATATTTTCTTTTTACTCAATTGAGTTTTTATTTTTTTAGGTTAAACATTTCGTTGGTTTTTATTTTTATAGAAAAATCTCAAATTAGTCACCTTTCACGAGTGCAATAAGGGCTTTTAGCCCCGGTTATTTTTGTAATTCTGCCTCAGTTTTAGAATTGAGGCATATTAGGGTGAGGCCAAAAGGAGAGGTCTTTTGGCTCTGGTTATCACCCCAGGCCATAGAGTCGTTTTGTGCCTCGGTTGCAGTGGGACCCGAGGCCATAGAGTCGTTTTCTTTGTGCGCCTGGAACGACAGTGCGTCATGGCGGTGCTAGGTTCTGGTCTGGTTTTCTTTGCAGATATGTCATGGTGCCTACAGCACGAGGAGGTGTTGTTCTTTCGCCTCCATGGAAGTGTCTCCATCTACGTCAAGCTGCAACTCTGACGGCTGCGTGGTTGCCAACATCGCAATGGTGGGGTTTCGCGGTGCATTCGTTGTAACGGTGGTGACCGGTGGTGCTACTGCTTGCCACCGGTAATGGGAGGTGTGCTGCTCCTTTCTTCTTCCTTAGCAGAGGCGTCACAACAATAGCAATGGTGGTCTCTCTTCCTGCAGCGGTGGCTCACGCAAAGTTCACATTTTGCGATTTCGTTCACGTCTCCGGCGAGGGTAATGTTCTAGTTGCGGCCGTTTATCGAGAGTTTGCTGCAACTCGCCAGTGGTGGTTCTCGTTTTCGCACGGTGGTTCTCGTTCTCGTCCTCGTCTTCGTTTTCGCGCAGCAGCTTGCAGAGAGAGAGAGAGAGAGAGAGAGAGAGAGGAGAAATGCACAGCGCGAGGAAGGAGAAGAGGGGCTCGCGAGTTTTGTGCCTTAATTAAACTATATGGGCTCAGTTCAATTAATAACCGAGGCATATAGCCCTATTTGGCCCCGGTTCAATGCCACCCGAGGCCAAAGATGTTACGGCTACTGCATTTTTGAAATAACCAGCCACGTTTTTTACTTCGGGTCTGTGCAACCGAAGCATATGAGCCACTTTTGGCACCAATTTTTTTTTAACCGAAGCATATAACCCTTTTTTGCTTCGGGTTTTGGCTGAACCGAGGCATAAAAGTTGTCTGAAATTGTAAAAATGTCACCGCGCCATTATATGCTTCGGTTCTTGGCCAACCGAGGCATATAAGGCGAGGTAAAAAGCAAAATCTGCACTAGTGTTTTTTTATGCGTTTCAATTTGATCTCCATTTTAAAAAATTTGTTGCAATAAGTTTGTTTATGTTAGTACTATACTAACAACATTAAAGGTAGGGATGGCAATATGGGTCTGGGCCATCGGGTCGGCCCACAAAAAAAATACGAGATGGGACAGGGTAATGAGCCCGCAGGCTCACAGTGGCCCGACCTGCCCGCAACCCGAATAAAAAAAAGTTGCACTTGTGTATATTAATGACTTTTTTTATGGACTCTTGCATTAATGTTTCAAATTCTTGTATAACTGAAAAAGACAAGTATTATGTATTTTTTAATGTGGTAAAATTTAAAGAATACATTGTGTATGTCATAGTATGAATATGAATATGATGAAAATGTTGAATTATCAATTTATCATCTAACTCTCCAAAGTCTTTACTTAATTTTGTGAACTTCTTAAAGTTTCCAATTTTTAAACATTGAAAGTTTTATCATAAGAATTAAAAAGATTAAAAAAAAGCGGGTCAGCTTGCGGGCCAAGTGCGGGGCGGGGCGGGCCAATGATTGCAGCCCACATATATTGTGCAGGGCGGGCCCGCATTGCCATCCCTAATTAAGGTATCACGTGTCCAGTTTTTTTTTCTTTTAATTATTTTTAAAGATTTCTTTAAAGATATAAAAAAAATTTGTCATGTGTCAAACTGATGTTGTGTCACGTGTAGCGACATTGTCATGCCACATGTCACTATCTCAATCTCAATTTGGTCCTTATATTTTAGGTTAAAATACTCTTTTTGTCCCAATTTTCGTCAAGTTCTGTCAAATCAGTCCTAATTTTGTTTGTGTTCAAATATGTCCTAATTTTCGTCAATTTTGTTCAATTTGGTATTTTTTTTTCTAACACCATTTAAATCATAAACAGCCATAAACAGTGACGGTCACGTTTCACTTTGTAATTTTTTTTTATTTTTTTAAATGTCCATGTGTCAACCCAGCAGCGTATCACATGTCAAAGTCAATATTTTATATTCAACTAGTATACTCACCGGTGCGTACGCATGGGTTGTTTTTTATTTTATTTTGTATATTAAAATAATATAGTAGTGAAAATATTATGTAATGAAATGTCATGAAGATTAGGTTATATTATTGTAAATGTTATTATTAAAGTAATGAAGTAGTAAATCCAAGTGATGCGATGATAATTTCAATTCTAAATATAATAAATATGATGCAGTTAATTGATTTTAGAAAATAATTATAATAGCCTATTACTTGTACTTGTACGTGTATACCCCTTTTTTTGTTTTTGTCTTTTGTTTTTATTGAAAATATTGTTAGAATAATAATATAATTGTCATTATATTTATTTAAGTATTAAAAATATTAATATAATTATAAATTATAAATTATTTAAAAAAAATAATTTATAATTATATATAAAGATATATATGAACAACAAAACAATTAAAAAGGACAAATAATTTAGATATGATCTCATAGTAAATAAAATTAAGACGAGTGTCTAACTATAATAATAATAATAATAATAATAATAATAATAATAATAATAATTTTAATAATAATATTCCGTAGTGATAGAAATAATAATAATAATAATACAACAACTACAAATATAAAGAGATACACATATTTTGTGTCTGTTTTTGTTTTTATAATTTTATCCTCTTAACTATTATTTGTTAAATTTAAATAATTATTCATAATAACAAATTGTTTATCAGTTTTATCATTTTATTAATTTTAGTAACTCTTTTTTTAATTCAAATAATTACACATATATAGAGATAAAATGAATAACAAAATAAATAAAAAGTGCAAGTAATTGATATATGATCTCGTATTAAATAAAAGTAGAATGTGCGTCAAACTATACTAATAATAATAATAAGAACAACACTATAACAATATCGTGTAGTGATAATAATAATAATAATAATAATAATACAACTACATATATAAAGAGACAAACATCTTTGGTGTCCTTTTTGTTTTTTCAATTTTATCCTCTTAATTATTATATTTTAAATTTAAATAATTATTTATAATAAAAAATTTATTATTTATTATTTATTATTTTACTAATTTTAGTAACTATTTTTTTTGAATTAAATGTTGAAATAGATCTGTCTAAAAATCTTAACCAAGAAGGGAATCTGAATTGGTTAATGAGTATTTCACTCGGTTGAGTTGAATCTTGAAAGAATCTTTAAGTCTTATAACCCAATTAATCAATTTCGCAGTTTTGTGTTAATGGACTGTTTAAGGCAATTAAGAAAGATTGTAAGAGAAGAGATAGATCAAGACACATCAGTTTATACTGGTTCGATTAAAAAAGAATCTACGTCCAGTCTTCTCCTAAGTAACCCAACTTAGGAGGATTCCACTAATACAATTAGGATCCAAGAATTACAAGAACACCTATATAATTCTAGAACCTAAAACCCAAGAACTTGATCTACCAATCAAGAACCCCCTAGGAGCAATGCATTCACGCAATTGCACCTAGGCCTACACTTCACACAATGAAGCAACTGTAATCAGAGATACAATCAAAATAAACAAGAAACGAATACACCTATAGTTGTGCAGATTTGTCAATTTGCTCCTTGATTCAAGCTAGACCCATCAAGGTAGAATCAACCATCAATCTCCTTGAATCTTCACTTGAATGATCTTCCAGAATGCTCAAGAACTCTGTGTCTCTCAGAAGGCTGTTTCTCAGAATGAATTTTAGTGATATGTAAATTTTCTCTCTAACTGAAACAGATTCAGAAAACAGCTTTTATACTGAGTTCTCTGTCATTAATGGATTAGGAGTTTACCTAATCGATTACCGTGAGTGTGTTTTCACTGCCTTAGTGCAGTACTCACAGTTAATCCATTAGTTAAACAACTAGTCATTCATTTTTGCACAAGCAAGATTGTGATGGTTAATTACAACTTAATGCAGGCTTAATTACAACTTGATGCAGGCTTAATTTACATATGATAATTTCATACTAACAGCCTAATGCACAGCCTAACTAAAACAGGACTAATTCTAAACTGGTAATGCACATGAAGTGTAGCCTTGGACATCATCAAAACCATCTTCATATGAGTTGAAGTAGCTCCCCCTTTCAACAGACCCAACACTATATATATTGGACAAGTTTCTAATAGATCAATATAAAAGCTCTAATTAAGTTGTTCTTCATTAAACACCTCTTGTAGGTATTTTTTTTTTCTCATAACTTATACTTCTCTAACAATAAAAGACACCTCTTGTGGATGTTGTTGATGTGAGGAGTAAGTTGTCTTAATTGTTAAATGATATGGTGATGTATACATGTTATACTATTATAGTCTTGTATGTTGAATGATTGTATTAATATATCATATCCTTAAATTATATGTTTTCTTAATATTATAATGAAATATTTTATTTTAACAGTATCATGCTCTTAAAATAAAATAAGATGTTACATTAACAAAACTAAAAAATTATCGCATTAATTATATGAAAATATTATAATATATGTCATAAAAGTTTAATAGAAATGTATAAATAAAATTATTTTTCAATATAATTAATATAAAATATGTTAAATATTTATAAATTAATATTTATTTACTATTAAATTATGAATTATTACAAAATTAAAATATTTGTGTCAATGTGTCATAAATTCATTATTATATTTAATTGAAAATTTATACATATATATATGTATCTATACTCTAGGAAATAAATATTAAATTTATACTATTTTAGATTTAAATTTAAGATTTTTTTTTTCATTAGTTACCATTATTTTTATTTTGTGAAAATACAATTAATAGTGATAAATATAAATTTTTCACTATTTATATATTATTTGTAGTGATAAATAGAAATTTGTTAATATTATTTGTGACTAATTTTAATTTGTCATAAGAATTTCTTTAAACCTTCAAAACATATGTGACGAATAATCACTCAATAACATAAATATTATACGATGGAATTATAAATATAAATATCATATGATAAAAATATTTTTCTTTTGGAAAGAATATGTTTAATAAAAATTTATTGAATGTTTATAAATTAAGAACGATAAATAATATTAATAAAAAGGTAATAAATCTGTTTCACGTTGACCTCGAGTCTTTTCATTAATGAAAAGGCTTAATTAATGTTTTGGTCTCCTATTGGTTTGGTTCATTTTGGTCCCCTTATTATTGTTTGGTTTAATTTGGTCCTCTAATTATTTAAAAAGGTTCAATTTGATCCCTGTCGTTAAGTTGATGTTAACACCGTCTCCGTACATGCCACGTGTCATTTTGTGGAATTTTGATTTTTTTTAATCTTTTTGAAATTTAAAAAAATAAACTGCCACGTGTCACTTTATGGTTGTGACACGTGTCAAATTAAGAATTTTTTATTTTAAAAAAATATTGTCACGCGGTAGGTCACGATTGTGCCACATGTCAAGTTAACATTGGTTGTTTTCAATTTAGTCCCTTTGTTTGAAAATTTGATTCAATTTAGTTCCCCAATTTTTTAAAATGATTTAATTTTGTTCTCTCCTATGTGAGGCCAAATTAATAATTAAACTTAATTACAACTTATATATTCATGTTAAAATAATATTTTATCATTTATATATCAAATTACTCCCTAAATACTCATGTTATTTTATTTATTACATTTTTTTCACTTGTAATTTTTCACACTTGAAATTTTATACACATGTACAAAAAAATAATTTGAATAGTTAGGTGGAGTAATTTGATTTATAAATATATTAAAAATTATTTTAACATGAATATATAAGTTGTAATTAAGCTTAATTATTAATTTGGTCTCACATTGAAGAGGACAAAATTGAATCATTTTAAAAAAATGGGGACTAAATTGAATCAAAATTGTAAATAGAGAGACTAAATTGAAAACAACCAATGTTAGCTTGACATGTGACACAATCGTAATCCGCCACGTGGTAGTATTTTTTTTATAAATAAAACATAAATAAAAATAAAAAATTCTTAAACTGACATGTGTCACAACCATAAAGTGACACGTGGAAGTTTATTTTTTTTAAAGTTCAAAAAAAATTAAAAAAAAATTAAAAAAAAATTAAAAAAATCGAAAATTCCACAAAATGACATGTGGCATGTACGGAGACGGTGTTAACGTCAACTTAACGGCAATGACCAAATTGAACCTTTTTAAAGAATTAGAGGACTAAATTGAATCAAAAAATAATAAGAAGACCAAAATGAACCAAACCAACAAATTAGGAAATTAAAATAGTAATTAACCCTTAATGAAAATATTGTGCTTCCATTCTGCCACTTTGATTTGTCACAAGTTCTTTCAAACATTCAAAATATACATATTATAAATAATTGTTAAATAATATAAAGTTTTATGTGATAAAATTATGAATAAAGTCTTTTGAAAAGAAATGTTATTAATAAGAAATTTATTGAATTTTATAAAATAAGAATGAGAAATAATATTAATAAAAGGTAGTATCCTTATACAGTCAGAGATCTTCAACAAGTGACAAAATTTTAGTTGAATTATTATTTTTTTGTTTTTATTTAAAAATGTCAAATTAGTTCTACAATTTTTTAATCTTAATTTGATCTTAATTTTTTAAAAATCAATGTAATTTGATATTTTTCATTAAATTTTTTGAAGTGAATCAAAAAATTATCATTAAAATTGACATTATGATTTTGTTAATTATACCAACAAAGCAAATCATTCTTATTTACAACTTCAACTTTGTTTAGAAAATCTTGATTCATTTCAATAAATTTAACAAAAACAAATTACATCAAATTTTCAAAAATCAAAATTAAATTAAAACTAAAAAAAATAAATAATCAACTTGATATTTTTAAATGAAAATATAAACAAAAAATAATAATTAAACAAAATATTTTTTATATAAACAAGTAAAAATAATGCATTTAATATTTTTATGATAATAAAAAACAATAAAATTATTATTATTGTCATTCTTATAATTATAAAATTAAATATAAATAATTTTATAATTTTACTATAATTAATTCTTATAATTATAAAATTAAATATAAATAATTTTATAATTTTACTATAATTAATTTTTATTTATTATGATCGTGTGTAAAATAACAGTCAAATTGAAAAAAAAATAGTTAAATAAACAATTAAAAAATACTTATTTTAATTTTAAAAAAAATTATTTACAAAATAAAATAGAAAAATAAATATAAACAAATACAGAGAAAAATTTTCTTTATATATAAATATAGACATTTAAAAGATTTCAAAAATATTAAATATATAAAATATATTAATTTTTTAAAAGAAATATTTAAAATTATATAGATAAAAAAAAATTTTGAGAGCTATACTCCTCTATCCATTTAAAGATCCATCGCTACCAGTATAGTTGAACTTAAGTCTTGATAAAAATTTTTACTTCCATTATGTTACTTTATAATTAGTTTGTTATGCTGAATTATATATAAGTTTATATCTTTATACTTTTTATTATGATATTAATTTATAACATATAAAATCATATAAAATTTAAAGTTTCTAAATTATTTCTCTTATATATATATATATATATATATATATTATAAGTAAATATTTAAATAAATACATAAAATTTCTTTAAATATAAATTATTAAAATTAATAATCATAATTAATAAAAAGTTTATATTATAAAATGACATAAAATAATATTTAATTCCATGGTTATCTTCTTCACCAATAACATTGTTTTTTTTCTTCCTTTATTAAATAAATAATTTCATCATGATTTTTGTATTGACGTCGTCATTGATAACTTTTATAATCATAATTAGATTTTCATTAATAGTGAGTTGAATTATGTTATTCATTACCTGACGCATTAGATATGAATGAGATTAAGCCAATATCTTTATCTTCTTAACTCACTTTACCTGTAAATTTCCCTGACATATCATACTTATATGATGATTTTGTTTTTAGTATTACTGGCCAATTAAAATCATTGGAAATTGACTAGTTAAGATGTATAGTTCATTAGTTCTTAATTTATGTTTATTATTAATAGAATAATTCATATTTATCTTCTTTATATTCTTGAAATATTCGTCACATTAAAATAAAATAAAATAATTTAAAAAATATGTCTAATCTTGATATTTAAAAAACCCTACAATATATTAATTTATAAAATGTTAAAATAAATTTAAAATAAAAAAGAAAACTTGGAATCAAATTAAATTAAAATTAGAAGAAAATATTATTATTAGTCATGAAAGAGAAACAATCAATGAAAAAGTAGCAACCAATCATTATCGATACAAACTTGTTATAAAAAGAAAAACTTAAAAACATTTTCGTAAAATAGAAGTAGAGAGAATTCCTTCACATCTCCTCACATACGAGAAGATGTCATCCTGCTGCACCCCAAATCTCTAAGAATGTGTTTTTATAAAAGGATTGATTTAAAAGAAAGGGAGATGATTGATTTGAGAGAAAAGGAAATGATTAATTTAAGTAGATTTGAGGATGGGGTTTGTGTTATTTATTTTAAGAGATTTGGAGGTAATATAGAAATATATTTAAAAATAAACTTTGTGAAAGTTTACGTAAAATTTGAGTGATGTGACTAATAAAAAATAAAAATTAATGTATGAAAAAGTTATATTATCAATTTATCCTTGCTATTAAATATAGTATAAAATGATAATTAGATAAATTGTAAATAATTTTGAAATTTTTTCTACATAAATTTAAATATTATAGATAAATATTAATTGAAACAAAATATTTTAATATATTTGAACCGAAAAATAAAATATTTTAATTTTTTCATTAAAAAAATTGAATAATTTTCCATCAACACAATCAAAAAATGTAAAAGAATAACTGCTAGGATAGGATATAAGCAAACTAAAATCGGATACAAGCAAACTAGAATTGAGTACAAAAAACACAGAACCAGATACATAAATTATGGTTTTTTATAATATAATAAGATAGGTAGAGTGGTAAAGTGGTACAATTATCTCGGAAATCTCTTTAAAACAATGAGATAGAAAATATGTTGTAATCTCGCAAATATGAGCGCACTAATGCTTTCTTTCGCTCAAAACGAACAACATCTTTTGTAGTAAATCATTGCTCTTCGTTCTTTTATTACAATAAATCTCTCAAAGAAAACACGCCCTTAATGACGTGATCGTAAAAATCATTTGCTTTTTCATCTATACCACCATTAAATAACTCGAAATGAACGCAAGCTGACAAATGTTTATTTTAATTTGTAAGATATCAAATATTAAATACAAAAATTACCAATTTTAATTAAATATATCAAATAATATTTTTAATAAATTAAAATTTAAGTCTTAGTAAAGTAATAATAAAATTCGTATAAAATATTAATAAAATGTATTACTTATGTATTTCATACGGTTAATTTGTTTTAAAAAGTTGATTATTTTTAAATAACATTATAATGTATAATTACATACTTATACTTCTTATAAATGAAAATATATAATTATAAAGTTTGTTTGATTGAATATTAAATTTTTTAATATATATATATATATATATATATATATATATATATATATCAAATAAATATTTATAAAATTATCTTATAATTTGTGACTGTTTTAATTTTAAGAATTAACAAGATATGATTTATACAAAACTCTTTATACAATCAATCCATCTAATAATTTCAAAATTTAAGTTCGAATATATATATATTTTTAACTATTATTTAAAATTAAGTTAATAATTATTTAAAAAAATGTATGTTATTTCTTACACATATATTAAAAATAAAATGTTTATAATTCTCTTAAAAAGATTAAATATATTTTGAATTTTTTAATTCTCATACAAATTAAATTTTTTCTCCATCTCAAATTTTAAATTATTTCCATCACCAACTTTGTTAAGACCTTCTTAATTATGTAAAAATAAAAAGGCTTAAATACCTTTTTGGTTTTCATTTTCGTAGTGTTGGTTGCGGATGATCCCCATTTTGGCAGAATGTTTAAAATGGTCATCATTTTCGGAATTCGTGTTTTATTTGATCTTTTTCTATAATGTCGTTTAAATCATTAACGAAGCATTGTACATGTGACACGATTTGTATTAGGGTGTGTTATGTGTACTGTACATACAAACCGTGCTACTTGTACAATGCTCCGTTAATGATTTAAACAACATTACAGTAAAGGACCAAATGAAACACGAATTGCGAAAATGAGGACTATTTTAAACATTCGGTAAGATTGGGGACCATTTTAAACATTCTGTCAAAATGAGAACCATCCGCAATAAACACTACGAAAATGAAGACAAAAAGGTATTTAAGCCAAATAAAAAAAAACATATTTTAAAATAAAAAAGTTTACATTTTAGGGTTTTGGTTTCTAAAATTTTACATTTGAGGTTTTTGAATTAAATATAGAAAATATTTGGATGAGATTGCAGGAAGCAAGAGCATAATGAAGTGGGGAGATGATTTACTTGCTTTTTTGTTGGGTCCAAAAGTAACTGCACTCCTCTCTGAATCACTCACGTAAGATACACCTGTACAACCTTCTTGACTTGACCACTCATTAAAACCTTTTTCCCTCCCTCTTTCTTTCCCCTTCTTCTTCTTCTCTTTCATACCTCTCTTCTTCTTCTTCTTCTTCAATCCAAATCTCATAATTTTCCATTCTTTCCACTATCTCTGTCACTTCCTTTACTCACTTCCACCATTTTCATCCCTCTGCACCTTTCACTTTTCTCCTCTACTTTCGCCTCTTTATGTAAATCTTCACATTTTTCAATCCACACGTTTTTCCAGTTGCTTCCATGTTCACACTCTGCTGTGTAATTTTCCACACTCATTCACTGCATAAATTGGAAAAATGATGAACCATGTTGTTTCTTACACTGACTCAGCTCCAAAGGAACTTCAGCAGCAATCTAAGGGATCCCTCAAAGGAAATGATGGGAAGAAACTCATTCCAGCAAGGAAGCCACAGTCAGTGCTTGTTGCAAAGAGGCCAGACTCTGGTGGCCAAGAAGGCTCTGTCATCTCTCTTCTTGCCAACCACTTTTTGGTACAATTTGATCCATCACAGAACATATATCATTACAATGTTGAAATCACTCCCCATCCCTCCAAGGATATCGCCAGAGCTATCAAGCACAAGTTGGTTAATAACAATTCTGCTGTCCTCTCAGGTGCTACTCCAGCATATGATGGCAGAAAGAATCTTTTCAGTCCAGTTGAGTTCCAAAATGATAAGCTGGAGTTCTACATAAGCCTCCCAATCCCCTCTGCCAAGCTTGCATCACCTTATGGAGAAATCTCTGACTTGAGAGAGAAGCATGAAAAGCTTAAACTTTTCAGGATAAATATCAAGTTGGTCTCAAAAATCAATGGGAAGGAGTTGACTAACTACTTGAGCAAAGAGGGTGATGACTGGATTCCACTTCCACAGGATTATCTGCATGCTTTGGATGTAGTTCTTAGGGAGAGCCCTACTGAGAAATGCATACCTGTTGGAAGGTCATTCTATTCAAGTTCAATGGGAAGAAGCAAAGACATTGGTGGAGGAGCTGTTGGATTGAGAGGCTTCTTTCAGAGTCTCAGGCCAACACAACAAGGATTAGCTCTCAATGTGGATTTCTCAGTAACTGCTTTCCATGAGAGCATCGGAGTGATTGCATACCTGCAGAAACGTCTTGAGTTCCTTCGAGACCTTTCTCAAAGGAAGACAGCTCAATTAACTGGTGAAGAGAGGAAGGAAGTTGAGAAGTCATTGAAGAACATCAGGGTCTTTGTTTGCCATAGGGAAACTGTTCAGAGATACCGTGTCTATGGCTTGACTGAGGAGGCTACTGAAAACCTTTGGTTTGCTGACAGAGATGGCAAGAATCTGAGGCTGGTTAATTACTTTAAAGATCACTATAACTATGACATACAATTCAGAAAATTGCCATGCTTGCAAATTAGTAGGAGTAAACCTTGTTATCTCCCTATGGAGCTTTGTGTGATCTGTGAAGGCCAGAAGTTCCTTGGAAAACTCAGTGATGATCAGACAGCACGAATACTCAAGATGGGCTGCCAAAGACCGGGAGAACGAAAAACCATTATTGAAGGAGTCATGAGAGGAAATGTTGGGCCTACCAGGTAGTTTAATTTCATGTTACTATAGTACCATGTTTTCTTGTTGAATAGATATTATTTATGGTTCTTATGTACTTTCTATGGATCCTTTGGTTGTTTATTTTGAAATATTCATAATGCTTTTTGAATTAGTTTCTAATGTATAAAAATGTAATCTTTTTGGCAGTGGTGATCAGGAAAAAGAGTTCAATCTCCAAGTGTCCAGAGAAATGACAAAGTTGACTGGCAGAATTCTTTTCCCTCCCAAACTAAAGCTTGGAGATGGAGGTCATGTGAGAAACTTGACTCCTTCGCGCCATGACCGGCAATGGAACCTTCTGGATGGCCATGTCTCTGAAGGAACTACTATTGAAAGGTGGGCACTGATTAGTTTTGGGGGCACGCCTGAGCAGAAGTCCAGTGTCCCCAGATTCATAAACCAGTTATCTCAAAGGTGTGAACAATTGGGCATTTTTCTCAACAAGAACACAGTTATTACTCCCCAGTTTGAATCAAGCCAGATTCTTAACAATGTCACCCTTTTAGAATCTAAGCTCAAGAGGATCCAGAGGACTGCCTCAAACAATCTCCAGCTTCTTATTTGCATAATGGAGAGAAAACACAAAGGGTATGCAGACTTGAAACGAATTGCCGAGACCAGTGTTGGTGTTGTGAGCCAATGCTGCCTTTACCCCAATCTCAGCAAGTTGAGTTCACAATTTTTGGCTAATTTGGCCCTCAAAATCAACGCCAAAGTTGGTGGATGCACGGTTGCTTTGTACAACTCATTGCCTTCACAGTTACCACGTCTCTTTCATATCGATGAGCCAGTGATATTCATGGGTGCAGATGTGACACATCCTCACCCTCTTGATGATTTCAGTCCATCCGTTGCTGCTGTTGTCGGTAGCATGAATTGGCCGACAGCAAACAAATACATTTCAAGAATAAGGTCTCAAACACACAGACAAGAAATCATTCAGGATCTTGGTGCAATGGTGGGGGAACTTCTCGATGATTTTTACCAGGAGGTAGAGAAACTCCCCAGCAGAATTATTTTCTTCAGAGATGGAGTCAGTGAAACTCAGTTTTACAAAGTGTTGGAAGACGAACTTCAGTCAATCAGGTGTGCATGCACAAGGTTTCCTGGTTACAAACCTTCCATTACTTTTGTAGTTGTGCAAAAGAGGCATCACACAAGGTTGTTTCCCCTTGAAACTGACCACTCTTCAACCCAAAACCATTTTCTATATGAAAACATTCCTCCAGGGACTGTGGTTGATTCAGTGATCACTCATCCAAATGAATTTGATTTCTACCTTTGTAGCCATTGGGGTGTGAAAGGAACAAGTAGGCCAACTCACTACCATGTCTT
>Ga0209589_1009849_pt1 | contig 14202 bp, 8 predicted proteins | sample CowpeawhiteBW_FD_187525 | JGI IMG/M metagenome (GOLD analysis project Ga0209589, IMG submission 187525) | Root nodule microbial communities of legume samples collected from California USA - Cow pea white BW (SPAdes) (version 2) | ecosystem: Host-associated > Plants > Roots > Nodule | place: USA... | reverse complement strand
AGCAAGTCCAATTTCACTTAGGTGTGTTGGATCTTGATCTAGCTCTTCTAGTTGAAAAGCCGGCTGCTATCACGGATGCTAGTAGCAATGAAGAGAAAGCCCATTACAAAGCCTGGGTAAGATCAAATAGACTTAGCTTAATGTTTATGAGAATGAGCATAGCAAGTAATATAAAGTCAGCTCTTCCCAAAACTGATGACGCAAAAGAATTTATGAAATTTGTGGAAGAGCGCTCCCAAACTGCTGATAAGTCTCTCGCTGGGACACTGATGAGTACGTTGACCACTATGAAGTTTGACGGTTCGCGTACTATGCATGAGCATGTGATCGAGATGACAAATATCGCAGCAAGACTTAAGTCTTTAGGAATGGCAGTGGATGAAGGTTTTCTCGTGCAGTTCATTCTGAACTCATTACCGTCTGAGTATGGTCCGTTCCAGATGAACTACAACACCATGAAAGACAAGTGGAATGTGCATGAATTGCACAGTATGCTAGTTCAGGAGGAGACCCGACTGAAGAACTTAGGAAGCCACTCTATTCAATATGTGAAGAATCAAGGAGCTGTTGGAAAGAAAGTTGCTAAGAAACATGGAAAGGGTAAAGGACCACTGAAGATTGACGAGTCCTCAACCAAAATCCAGAAGAAAAATGACAAATGTCATTTCTGCGGGAAGTCTGGACATTTCCAGAAGGACTGCATAAAGCGTAGAGCTTGGTTCGAAAAGAAAGGTGAGCATAATGCTTACGTATGTTTTGAATCAAACTTAACTGAAGTTCCCCATAATACGTGGTGGATTGATTCTGGATGTACGACTAATGTTTCTAATGTGATGTAGGGATTTCTTACAACCCGAACCATAAACCCATATGAGAAGTTTGTCTTCATGGGCAATAAAGAGAAAGTTCCAGTGGAAGCGATCGGGACTTATCGTCTAATCCTCGACACTGGATATCACTTAGACCTTATGGGTACTTTTTATTTACCTAGTATCACTAGGAATTTAATTTCTTTGTCTAAGCTTGATGTTGCTGGATACTCTTTTAAGTTTGGGAATGGTTGTTTCAGTTTGTTTAAGCGTAGTTTTATGATTGGATCTGGTACACTTTATGATGGTTTATATAAATTGAATTTAGATAATTTATATGCTGAAACTCTTATGACTTTGCAGCACAATGTTGGCACTAAATGTAGTTTAGTGGATGAACGATCTACTTACTTGTGGCATAAACGTTTGGGACATATTTCCAAAGAAAGAATGCAAAGATTAGTAAAGAATGAAATCCTTCCAGATTTAGATTTTACTGATCTGAATGTGTGTGTGGATTGTATTAAAGGCAAACAAACTAAACACACAAAGAAAGGAGCCACGAGAACCACTCAGCTTCTTGAAACCATACACTCCCGATATATGTGGACCGTTTGATGTAAATTCTTTCAATAAAGAGAAGTACTTCATCACCTTTATTGATGATTTTTCGCGTTATGGATATGTCTATCTATTGCATGAGAAATCTCAATCAGTGAGTGCCTTGGAAGTTTATATAAATGAAGTGGAAAGGCAATTAGACAGAAAGGTGAAAATCGTAAGGTCTGATAGAGGTGGTGAGTATTATGGAAGATATGATGAAAGTGGACAACACCCTGGTCCGTTCGCTAAGTTCCTTGAGAAACGTGGTATATGTGCTCAATACACAATGCCAGACACACCACAACAAAATGGTGTATCAGAAAGGCGTAATCAAACCTTAATGGATATGGTTAGAAGTATGTTAAGTAATTCATGTTTACTTGTATCATTGTGGATGTATGCTTTAAAGACTGCCATGTATTTGTTGAACATGGTTCCTAGTAAAGTTGTTCAAAAGACTCCTTTTAAGTTGTGGACGAGTAGGAAACCCAGTTTAAGACACTTGCATGTTTGGGGTTGTCAGGCAGAAGTAAGAATATACAATCCGCAAGAAAAGAAACTGGATGAAAGAACAATCAGTGGATTTTTTATTGGTTATCCAGAAAAATCAAAAGGGTATATGTTTTTACTATCCTACCCATAGTACAAGAATCGTTGAAACTGAGAATGCTCGGTTAATTGAGAATGGTTAAACCAGTGGGAGTGAAGCTTCACGAAATGTGGAGATTAAGGAAGTTAGAGTACAAGTTCTTATAACTAGTACTTCTTTATCAAAAGTTGTTGTTCCACATGTTGTAGAAACTCACAACAATCAAGAAGAACAACAAATCAATGATCCCGAGGTTAATAATGAACCAATAGTAGAACAACCACAAGAAATAGTATTAAGAAGTACTCACATAGATATAAAGTATGCTATTTCGAATAACTATGTGGTTTATCTACAAGAGTTAGAAAATGACTTAAGTATTGATAATGATCTAATTTCTTTTTCAGAAGCCATTAATGGTGATAATTCTAATAAGTGGTTAGATGCCATGAAAGATGAGCTTAAATCAATGGCACATAATGACGTATGAGACCTTGTGGAATTGCCAGAAGGATTCAAGAGAGTTGGGTGTAAATGGGTCTTTAAGACTAAGCATGACTCTCAAGGCAATATTGAATGTTACAAGGCCCGTCTTGTTGTCAACGGTTTTACTCAGAAAGATGACATTGACTATAAGGAAACATTTTCTCCTGTTTCTAAGAAAGATTCTTTTAGAATTATCATGGCATTAGTAGCTCATTATGATCTTGAGTTGCATCAAATGGATGTTAAAACTGCTTTTCTGAATGAGGATTTAGAAGAGGATGTCTATATGGATCAACCGGTGGGGTTCGCTGAAGAAGGAAAGGAACACATGGTGTGTAAACTTAAGAGATCAATATATGGACTTAAGCAAGCTTCTCAGCAATAATATCTTAAGTTCAATGATATTATTGTGTCCTTTGGATTTACAGAAAACATTGTTGATCGGTGTATATATCTGAAGGTTAGTGGAAGTAAGTTTATATTTTTGATTCTGTATGTTGATGATATCTTGCTCGCGACTAATGATCTTGGTCTATTAAGTGAGACTAAGAGGTTTCTCTCTAATAACTTTGAAATGAAATATATGGGTGATGCATACTATGTGATAGGAATAGAAATATTCCGTGATAGATCACAAGGACTGTTAGGTTTGTCTTAGAATGCATATATTAATAAAGTTTTAGAGAGATTCAGAATGGATAAATGTTCAGCATGTCCTGTTCCAATACAGAAAGGAGACAAGTTTAGTCTCATGCAATGTCTAAAGAATGATTTGGAACGGAAACAGATGAAAAATATTCCTTATGCATCTGTTGTTGGGAGTTTGATGTATGCTCAAACATGTACGAGGCCAGATATTAGCTTTGCAGTTGGTATGCTTGGTAGATACCAAAGTAATCCAGAACTGGAGCATTGGAAAGCTGCAAAGAAAGTTTCAAGATACCTACAAGGAACAAAGAATCACATGCTTACTTATAAAAAATCTAATCACCTTGAGGTGATAGGTTATACAGATTCAGACTTTGCCGGCTGTGTGGATACAAGAAAGTTTACATTTGGTTATGTGTATCTTTTAGTCGGAGGAGCGATTTCATGGAAAAGTGCGAAGTAGTTTGTCATTGCTGTATCCACCATGGAAGCTGAATTTGCGGCATGCTTTGAGGCCACAGTTCAGGCTAATTGGTTGCAGAACTTTATTTCAGGACTTGGAGTAGTCGACAGTATTTCCAAGCCGCTGAAAATTTATTGTGGTAATTCTGCAACAGTCTTCTTTTCTAAAAATGACAAGTATTCTAAAGGTGCTAAGCATATGGAGTTGAAATACTTTGCCGTTAAAGAAGAAGTTCAGAAACGTAAAATGTCAATAGAACATATTAACACAAATCTTATGATTGCTGACCCTTTAACAAAAGGGTTACCGCCCAAATTGTATGCTGGTCATGTAAAGAATATGAACATTATGTCTACTAGTGAATGCTAATGTTTCTAATGTTTATGTGACACTCTGAGCTCCCTAATGTATAAATTTCTGAAATCTGTGTTTTCTTCTTTATGTTTATGCATGTAAATTATGATGAAGAAAACAAATTATGTTATGTTATTGCTTTGTAAAATGACATTATGTTTGAACCCATTATGGACTTCTCATTTTTTAAGGTCATATTAAGGAGAAAGGAATGATATAGTAGTACATGGAAGGGATCATGTCAATCGAATGATGTGTGACCGCCATGACTCTTATTATCTCTGTATCTTTAATTATGAATAATGATGGAACCAATTTATGCAAGGTCTTTTAATGCGCATTATGTTTATGTATTAAATCACATATTGTTATGGTATCATATGAGTCAAGTGGGAGAATGTTAGAATTAATTGAAAAATTAATTCTATTAGTGACTCATTAAAAATATTATGATGGGCCCAATTGTGATTTAATAAAATCTAAAGACTTATTGATTATTATCATGGGAAGTGATAATAAAATAAAATAAAATAAAGATAAGATAAAATAAAAACCAACTTGATGGACGTTGGTTTATAAAGGGATTAGGGTTCTGTCTTTAGCCATAAGGTTCTTTTCACAGTAACCCATCAAGAACGTGTGATAAGAGAAAGAAAGACAAAGAGATAGATTGAGAAACGGTGATTGAAGAGCACACAAGATTACAAATTTGAAGAACGCATATTCACAAGATCTCCCATGGATCAAGGTTAGTGCTCTATTATGTTTTATCGTGTGAGAATTATAAATCTTAAAGATCCTTAATTAGTTTTAGATGTCTAACTATACTGAGGAGTCATCCAACGCTAATGCAAAAAATAGAATGTTGCCTATATAAATAAGATCCAATTGAGTCTTTTGAGAATTAATTTACTCTTCTCTTCTATCAAATGCATATTATTAGTTTCCCTTAAGCTATGAAAATCTCAATTAACCAATTTGATACATAATTAACCAGATTCACTAATTATACAATCAATTCATATATTACGACGATATTTCACAAACCAACCATCATATTTAAACCAATTCAACCATTATCAAAAACCAATTGTCACACCAATTCCTCATACTATGCACATCAGCCTATTCAATTCCAATCAAAAACATGTATATAAATTTTAGGGTTAAATATGTTTTTATCCCTTAACTTTCAGTGAATTTTGAAATTAGTCAATTCTGAAACTTTAGACCAATTTAGTCCTCCATCTTTCGAAATATGTAAATTTAGTCTTTTTAATCAAATTTTGTTAATTTTTTTTGACATTTTAACTGCGTTTCATAATAGTATTTGACTTAACATTAAAGTAAAAATGTGTCAAATAGTATAAATAACTCAAATACAATCCTGAAATACATACGAAATATTGAATAAACTTAACAAAATTTGATTAAAATGATTAAATTCACGTATTTCGAAAGATGAAGGACTAAATTGGTCTAAAACTTCGAAATGAACTAATTCCAAAATTCACTGAAAGTTAAGAGACCAAAAATATATTTAAGCCTAAATTTTACTATACCTTTACTTACCTAGTTTCTCAATGCAGCCATAGTTTTTCTTTTTTATTCTAAAATTTGATTATTCAAATTTATTGAATTTTAGTTACATTTTCCTATCGATGTATTAATAGCTTTTAATATTAGCCATAAGTTATTTCTGATAAGGGTTGACGTATACTTTTCCAAGTCTTCCCCAAAATATCGACTACTTTCTGCTTCTTTTCTTTTACGCGTAACCTTTTTTGTTTTAACATTTTTATTGTTTAAAATTATATAATGAAAAAAATACTTTATCTACTTTGTGTACTATTGTCAACAAGAACTGAATATGTATAATATGCCAAACAAAATAAGATGAAAATAAATTTAAAACTATTGCAAATGAATTTAATTTTTATGCATATCATTAATTAATATAAATATTTCTTATCGTCAATTTATTTTTAAATAATTTCAAATATGATTTTAAAAATATTTTCTACAATAATCAACAACTCCACATAAAGAGCGATCAATAATAGGTGCTTACCATTATGTTTATACAAGACGTATGAAATATCAATTTTAGACTTTTTTGCATTGGCATAATTTTCAAGGTTTTTTTTTGTTTTGTTCCTACAAAGTCGTATAAGGAGGGACCATGCCACTTTATAGAATTCCACAATCACTGTTTAACCTAACGTGGAAGATAATTCAACAATATATTTACAACAAATTTGAATAAAAAATAAATATTTTATTTGTTAAATTTAAAAGATTACACATACTCTTATTTAATATTTTAAGCATAAAAAACTTGATTTGATCTGGAAAAGATAAATTGATTTATGGTCATGATAAATAAGTTTTCAAGCTTCTATTTACTCTGTTTTGTTTTAGAATACTTGCAACATGTAATAATAAAAAATATTTATCGATTTCACTTAAGAAAAAATATGTATGCTGCTATAATTGCTTTTTTATTCTTTCGAACAAAATAAGGAATTAAGATTCTTGAGGTGATGACTTGTTTCGTAAGAAAAGTCGTTTTTTTATTTTATTTTATTAATTTTGTAATTAGAGACTGAAGTCGTCGTCTCCACTTCTATGGTACTTTGTTTGGTGAGTTAGGGATGGATGAAGTGTTATATATATGGTTATAGACAGAGCTAAACTCACAGTGCCATATTGAGTGTGTTTGTTCCAATACCTTCCCTTTGTGACGATGAGGAATCCAGTTGGTCTTAAATTCATGATGTTTATGTTCATGATGTTTATGTCGTGTCTGGTGTCGCAGTTTGTTTATGGTGAAGAAGAGGATGTAAGATGCATAGAAAGAGAGAGGGAAGCACTTCTCCGATTCAAAGCTTCCATTGTAGATCGCTATGGCATGCTCTCTTCTTGGACCACTCCCCACTGTTGCCAGTGGGAGGGAATTCGCTGCAGCAACCTCTCAGGCCATATTCTAATGCTCGATCTGCACGGAGAAGATCATCGTGAACTTTCTTTCGATTATTACATTGAATTTATGTCACGACGTTTTATCAGTGGAGAGATCCACAAGTCGTTGATGGAGTTGCGACAATTACAGTATTTAAACCTCAGTTCCAATTCTTTTCCAGACACTAATATTCCACAGTTTCTTGGCGCTCTTACCAACTTGAGATACCTTGATCTTTCATCTTGTGGTTTTGACGGAAAAATTCCAACCCAATTTGGCTCTCTTTCTCATTTAAAATACTTAAATCTTGCTTCGAATCATCTGGAGGGTTCAATCCCTCTTCAGCTTGGAAGTCTCTCCCAGTTACAATATCTTGACCTCCGTTTCAATTATTTGGAGGGGAATATACCAATTCAACTGGGAAATCTCTCCCAGTTACAATATCTTGATCTCAGTTTCAATGGTTTGCAAGGGAATATACCAAGTCAACTTGGAAACCTTTCAAACTTACACGAGCTCTATATTGGAAATGACGGTCTCAGAATTGGTGATGGAGGTCAGTGGTTATCTAATCTCATTTCTTTGACTCATCTTTACATATTCACAATATCAAATCTTAATAGTTCTCATAGTTGTCTCCAAATGATCGGTAAGCTACCAAAATTAAGGGAACTGAGTTTACAAGATTGTAGCCTTTCTGATCATTTTTTCCTTTCGTTGAGGCCATCTGAATTCAATATTTCTGCTTCCCTCTCGGTCCTTGATCTTTCCCAAAACACTTTCATATCACCAATGATATTTCAGTGGGTGTCAAACTTCACTCCCAGCCTTGTTGAACTTGATCTTAGTCATAATCTCTTGGAGGGTTCTGTACCAAATCACTTTGGTTTGGTAATGAAATCACTTGAGCACCTTAACCTCTACTCTAACAGATTCAAGGTTGAAGTTTTCCAATCTTTCATGAATATATGCACCTTAAATTCTTTAGACATGGGTGACAATATTTTGAACCAAGGTCTTTCATCAATTCTTCACAATTTGTCTACTTCTTGTGCTACATATTCACTACAAGAATTGGATTTAAGATTTAACCAAATCCACGGTTCTTTACCGGATTTCTCCATGTTCACAACTTTGAAAAGATTACAGCTTGCTCGTAATCAATTAATTGGGAAGATACCTGAAGGCATATTACCATCTCGATTGGAGTCATTATCACTCCCATTCAACTTTTTAGAAGGTGAAATTCCAAAATCATTTGGAAATAAATGCACCTTACGCTCATTGGACATATCCTCTAATAGATTGAGTGGAGAGTTTGCATTGATATTACAAAACATGTCTGGATGTGCTAAAAACGTGCTACAAGACTTGAAGTTGGGTGGAAATAATATCAATGGTACATTCCCTGACCTTTCAAGATTTTCAAACCTGAAAATATTGGATCTTTCGTATAATCAATTAAGTGGAGAGATACCAGAAGGTAGCCAATTGCCATCTCAGTTAGAGTCTCTCTCAGTTAAATCAAACACTTTAAAAGGTGGAATTCCAAAATCATTTGGCAATGCATGTGCTTTGCGGTTGTTGGACTTGTCAAGAAATAGCTTAAGTGAAGAGTTTCCGGTAATAGTTCACCACTTATCTGGGTGTACTAGAAATTCATTGGAAATCTTAAGTCTATCCATGAATCAAATCAATAGTACATTACCCGACTTATCTATTTTCTCATCTTTAAAAGATTTAAATCTAGCTGGAAACAAGTTAAATGGAGAGTTTTCTAATGATATTCAATTTCCACATCATTTAGAAGAACTATATCTACAATCAAACTCCTTGAAGGGTGTGCTAAGTGATTACCCGTTTTCTAATATGTCAAAGTTAAATTCATTAGACTTATCTGGAAACTCTTTATTAGCCTTGACATTTTCTCCAAACTGGGTTCCACCTTTTCAGTTAAGGAATGTAAGACTCCAATCGTGCATCCTTGGTCCAACATTCCCCAATTGGTTACACACACAAAACGAGTTTATGGATTTGGACATTTCAAATGCTGGAATATCAGATACAGTTCCAAAGTGGTTTTGGACTAATTTAGCATTGCGAAAATGGATTTCATTGAATATTTCATCCAATAGTTTATATGGTACAATTCCATATTTTCCAACAAAGAATCCTTATTCTTCTTTGATTCTGGGATCAAATCAATTTGAAGGCCCTATTCCCCAATTTCTTACAAGTTCCACATTGCTTGATTTATCCAAGAATAAGTTTTCAAACTCTCTTTCATTTTTATGTGTGGGCAATCCAATTGAAATATTATACCAGTTAGACCTTTCAAACAATAACTTGTCTGGACAAATTCCTGATTGTTGGGACCATTTCAAGTCATTAGCTTTTTTGGACTTGAGTCAAAATCAATTGTCAGGAAAGATTCCTACTTCAATGGGATCCCTCCTTGATCTTCAAGCATTGATTTTGAGAAACAATAACTTAACAGGTGACATTCCTTTCTCCTTAAGTAGTTGTACAAATCTAGTGATGATAGATGTTGCGGAAAACAATTTATCAGGATCTATCCCAACTTGGGTTGGAAGCAAATTAGAAACTTGCAATATGTAAGTTTAAGAAGGAATCATTTCCAAGGAAATTTACCACTGCAAATTTGTTACCTGAGAAACATTCAACTCTTGGATCTCTCCCTGAACAATTTGTGTGGACAAATTCCTAACTGTATAAAAAATTTTACTTCAATGGCTCAAAAGGCATCTTCGGGAAGTGGTCATTGGTATAGAGTTGAGACCACACAATTCGAGGGTCCTCAAAATTATGATTTGAATACATTCTTGACATGGAAAGGCTCAGAACACATGTTTAAGAATAATGGATTGCTACTTCTGAAAAGCATCGACCTCTCGAGCAATTACTTTTTAGGAGAAATTCCAAAAGAATTTGAGATTTTAATTGAATTGATTTCATTGAATTTGTCAAGAAACAATTTGAGTGGAAAAATTCCGCCAAATATCGGAAAACTTACATCACTTGAATTTTTTGACATTTCAAGAAATCAATTAGTTGGTTCAATTCCAATAAGTCTAACTCAAATTGATCGGCTCAGTATGTTAGATTTATCACACAACCATCTAATTGGTAAAATTCCTCAGAGCACACAATTACAAAGTTTCAATTCTTCATGCTATGAAGATAATCTCGATCTTTGTGGACCACCACTTGATAAAATGTGTATTTCTGAATTATCGTCCGATGAGAAAAGAAAAGAAATTCACGAGGATGATTATTCCTTTTTCAACCGTGAATTTTATATCAGCATGCCATTTGGATTCATTATAAGTTTTTGGACGGTAATTGGATTGATGATATTCAGAAGTTCTAGTTCTTGAACAATTTATCAGACCAATGTTAGTATTAAAACTAAAGTTGTTCTGTAAAGCACTGAATGCAGCAAAAGGTTACGAGATAATATTATTGTAGCCCTTCATTAATAGTTGATTTTAGCATTTCATACAATTTTCATGTATGTAACATCATAAAACATCCTAGTTTATTTCCCCTGCCCTTACATTTTTCATTCATTAATTGTCGCTACAAATATTATTTATATGGTCATCGTCGCGTATGGAAACTAAAGTAGTACTTTCTTTACTCACTTTTAAGGTTTGAAATAACAATTACAATTCCCATTTCTCAAAATTGTTTTCCTTTTTTAAAAACCAAATAAACAAAAAGAAGATTATAAATAGTTTTTAGAGTGTTTAAAAAATACATCTCTAGGTTATTTTGGTTTACTATTTTTAATTTTCTATTGCTCGTTTTTTTTCCCCTTACATTCCATTCTTTTACACTCTAAATACTATATTGTTTAAAATTAAGTTTTTAAAAATTAATAAACAATACTACAATCAAACACACTCACTATTTTTTCTTTTTTATTTCACAATTTCACGTTGCTCTCGTTAAGCTACTCTCTAATTTTTATTCTCTCTAACTAAATCTCAACGCTTTTATTTACCATTAGTGGAACCAAATGGAGTAAGAGTATTTGGGTTATTTTTTCTTAGGATAATAAAATAATTATTATTATTTATAAAAATAAATAAAAATAAAAATAATTATTTATAAAAATAAATAAAAATAACTTTTATAATTCTATTATAGATAGTCTTTATCTATATTGTAGGTAACTTTTTATTATTATAAATAATTATTTTAATTTTAAAAGATAGTTAAAATTTAAAAAACAATCAAATAAGAAAACACTTAAGCTTAAGAAAAGATATTTTAAAAGATAAATTTAAGAAAATATTTGTTTTAATTTAAAAAAATTACTTGAAAAATAAAATTAAATCAAATATGTATTTCAAAAACAACACATAGATTTTAATAATAATGCTTGCTTTTAGGCTATTTGATATTTGTACATTTTAAAATTAATGGGGAAATTGTCCAAATAAATAATATTTATTTTAAATCAGTATCATATTTGTTTTCACGTTTTGTCGCTAAATCATTATGAAAAATTTTGTTTTCTAAAAATTATAGTATTTAATTTCTGTACACTACAAAAGTCAATAAAAAACATCATTCTCAGCAAATAACATACGAATGTAATTCTATTTGTAACCTGAATATATTATTTGTTATGATATTTTTTATAATTTTAATAAAATATAAAAATTAAATACTTTATAATTTAATTTAAAAAATAAACACAATTTTTTTTAATAATTTAAAAAAAAATATATTTAATCCTTATTTTCATTTATAGTTATTTTTTCAATACCAATCATCATTGGTTTTAGAATCCATCGAATTTTTTAGTTGATGTTGACGTGAGGATCGATTTATGTGAAAACTTTCTTTCTTTTGTTTCCCTATTTTATAATGTCAATTCTACAATTTACAATATAATTATTTATTAAATTTTTAAAATTAATGGTTATTTTTACTTATTTTCTATAAAATTGTTTATCTTTTTTTTATTCATCAACAATTAATTTCTCTATTCATTTCACTTCATTTTTAATAAATATAAATTTATTTTATATATTAACTTAATAACATTACACTATTATCACATACTAAGATATTATCATTTATATTTAAAAAATGTATGCACACATGCACGATAGCGTCTGTGTGTACGCTAATTTAATATAATGTCCTTTTGTTCTCTTAAATTATTAAAAAATCAATAATTAAATGAAAACTAAAATTTATTTCTATTTTATTTTATAATTTTGTTTTGATAATAATTATTACAAAAAGAAAAAAATTGTTCAGCTAAAATATATTTCATATTCTTGTCAAAATCTTCAAAATATTGTTTTTGTTATAGGAAAAACGTAAATAATTTAAAAATATGAAAAAAAGGTATTAATATTTATTATCAATATGTAAAGTAAACGAAAAACCAAAATGAATATCGATGGAAGAGTACAGACAAGAATACAAAAGAAAAAAATTTGTAAAAATATTTTCGTAATTTCACTTTATTATTATGAAGTTACTATAAATACTACAATATAATAATAAAAATAGTATTATTATTATATTGTAGTATTTTATAAATCCTATACTATGTACTTAAGTCATTTTAGTGACATTGTACTTTTGTCAATGTCTTCATAGTTGTGATTACTATTAATGAATGAGTGGTTACTTTACTTAAAATGGTATAGTTTTACTTAAAATGATGAATTAGATATTTATGGGTTGTGTTTTTACTGATTTTGAAAACTGTTTAAGTTTTTTGGTTTATTAAATTTATTTGGTATTGGTTTTGTAAAAAAATAGTTTCAAAAAAAGTCTTTGTTTTCTGTTTTTAAAAGCTAAAAAAGAAATGAAAGTTGATCAGATTTGTGTTGTTTTCTTTATTTTCAATCTTAGTTTTCTTAGAGATAGACATCATCTTAATTCTAGCGTTACTATTATTATGTAAGAAAAAATCTAAAAATAATAATTGTAAGGCCATTTCTTTTCTGTCTCTTTTATTTTAAGGGTCACCCAATCTTATGGGTCTAAGGGCTGACCCAAACAGGAAGGATCAGACCAAATCTGTCCTAACCCTAATCCTTGTGCTCACTTGTGTAAAACAGATTCCTCACATCCCTTGAGCTGCTGCTGCCGCCTTTGCTAGGGTTCCAAAGTATACTCAGTTTCACGTCCAGCTTGACCCTGTTTTGGCTCACGTAAATATTCCCAACCCATACTTTTCAATCTTTGGTCCTGTTTCAGTGGGTAGTATTAGGGCTCTGGTATTAAACACCCTTTGTTCATTTTTCCAGCTTCGTAATCTTCTGCTAGAGCTGTTGTGCTCCGCTGTTCGGTGTCGAGGCCGTAAAACTAGCTCATTCTAGGTAAGGGAAGCTAGGGATCTTTGTTAAAGTTTGTTTCTTGCACGTTTTACCTCTATTTTATGCTTTTTACGAGTGTGGTGCCATTGTGAAATATTAAATGCATGTATGCTGCTGTTTGGGGTGTGGTTGGATGGCTGTGCAGGGCGAACAGTGGTGAGACCTGACATTCTCGCCCAGGCGACCAGGCCTCGCCCAGGCGAGACTTGTAGAGATAGGCCCAAACTCGCGCTTGAGCTCTCGCTCAGGCGGAGAGCTTTCGTTTGAGCGAGACACCATCTCGCTCAGGCGAGAGAGGCTCGCCTAAGCGAGGACGCGTGGGGGTTTGAGGTTTGTTGTTGTAGGCGTAGCTCAAGCGAGGAAGCCATTTTTGGGCGAGGGATATGCTCGCCCAAGCGAGTAGCGGCTCGGTTAAGCGAGAATCCGCGAGCCTCGCAGGGTTTCCCTGATGTCAGTCTCGCCTAAGCGAGACCCTGTGGCTTGAGCGAGACTGGCGCGAGACTTCTCTATATAGTTGTACCTTTCATATTTTTGGGCCCTTAATTGTATGTTTGGCTTGTTATGCTTTACCTTGGGTATGAACTGTATTGAATTGGGTGACCTTATATGAATAAGATGAAATTATGATTCATGAGTTTTAACATGAGGTGAGCATGATGTTTGTATGGGGTGATTCATGGAGTTAAAATGATGGGTTTGGTATGGGTTTGACATGAGAAATGAGTGAAGGTGGATCAATGCATGTGGCATGGTGTTGGTAGGAAATACACTCATACATTTGTGATTTGAGAATGATGAGTGGAAAGGATTCAATATGAAATACAAGTGAGGATGGATTGTGAAGGTTGACATGATATATATATATATATATATATATATATATATATATATATATATATATATATATATATATATAT
>Ga0209589_1009847_pt1 | contig 14204 bp, 8 predicted proteins | sample CowpeawhiteBW_FD_187525 | JGI IMG/M metagenome (GOLD analysis project Ga0209589, IMG submission 187525) | Root nodule microbial communities of legume samples collected from California USA - Cow pea white BW (SPAdes) (version 2) | ecosystem: Host-associated > Plants > Roots > Nodule | place: USA... | reverse complement strand
TATATATATATATATATATATATATATATATATATATATATATTGCAATAATAATTCCAAATGAAAAAAATATGTATTTTGAAAATTTTAATTCGAAAATGACAACAAATAAAAAAAATAAAAGGCGATACAAGTTTTGTCTCACTTTATTTAGAGAGTAGGAAAACAATGTGGAGAAGAGGAAGAACGGGCCAGAACTGGCCTATGATGCCCACAAAAGCAAATTTGGATTTCAAATCCATAAATATAAAGCTCTTACTTTTTGCACTTTTATTATTTCTTTTTTCACCAATTATTGTGAAATAACACAAGTAACTTTTTAAAATGTTATTTTAGTCTGGATTAATTATTCTAAAATCAGAGATTTGTTTTGAAAAATATTTTTCACAATTTTTTTTTAGAATGTATAATTCGCAAACATTTTAATGTCATGAAATAGTAAAGATTGTAAGAAATAAATTTCATTATTCCATCATCGGAGACGTTGAGAGATTGATCCATGTACAATAATAATTTTTTTTCATATATTCGAGACAAAAATCTTGATAAATTTATTGAATTCAGTAATAATGATAATTTAAAATTCATGATTTTTGGAGTAGTTATAATCTATTTTTTTCACTAATAATACATAAAATTATTAATTAAAATATAATTTTCTTAGTTCAATCGATAACATTATCTCGTATATATATATATATATATATATATATATATATATATATATACACATGCCCGTATGTGTAAAACTATTTAAATTTATTTATTACCTTTTAATCCATACGAGTATCCCCAAATACTTGTTTTTATTTTTCATCCGTTTTCATTAATCCAAAAAAAAAAAAGAGGAAAACATAAAAATGGGATTCGAAAGTATAGTGAGTTGCTTTCCCTAGTACAAAACCCTACAAGCCACGAACCTGAGATTCGAAGACGCTCTTATTGTTCTTCAGTTTATCATTGGAATCAAACCAAAGCCCTTCGCCTCTAAAAATGCCTCCCAAATCTGCCAAATCCAAGGAAGCCCCAGCTGAGCGACCCATCCTCGGTCGATTCTCTTCTCACCTCAAAATTGGCATTGTATGCTTCTTAGTTCTCTCGCCAAATCCACTAATTTTCGATTTTGATAGTATTCTCAGCTACCCTTTTCCAATAAAAAATATGGGTCTTCTTCCTTTCAGCATCATATTCTGGTTTTGTTGATTTTGTTTCCATCTTGCTGATTTTTATGTGGGAGTTAGATAATAGTTGTTATGCATTGGGAGTGAACTGGTGAACTGTGAAAGCTTAGTTGCTGTTTAGTTGTTTCTAAATGCTCGAACGAGTTAGTGAAATGAGAACTTTGTATGATAAGACTTTATACATTTTTTTTAAGCTAGTTATTGTTCCTTGTTCAGGTTGGCTTGCCAAATGTTGGAAAATCTACTCTTTTTAATACTCTAACCAAATTGGCAATACCTGCTGAGAACTTCCCATTTTGTACCATTGAGCCTAATGAGGCGCGGGTCAATATACCCGACGAACGGTTTGAGTGGCTTTGCCAATTATACAAGCCAAAAAGTGAGGTATGTGATGGAACTCGTATCATCTTTATTGAATCTGTTTTGGCCTTGTTAATTGTAGTTCAATTTTGTAAATAATCTGTGAGCTTACGCTCGAGCTGTACCCAACTTACAAGTCCATCTGTTTCTCCTGACATATTCTGTTATTGATGGATTGGTCTATTTTTTTTCTGTGTTATGACGTGTTTGTTCAACTTGAAACTCAGGTCTCAGCTTTCTTAGAAATCCATGACATAGCTGGATTGGTCCGAGGTGCTCATCAGGGGCAAGGATTGGGGAATAGTTTTTTATCTCACATTCGTGCTGTTGATGGAATTTTCCATGTTTTACGTAAGATGATGCCTAATTTTCTCTGAGGACTCTTTTGTTATTACTGCATTATGAATTTATGACATTTTGATGTGAATTGCTAATTAACCTAGAGACCTGCCCTTGTTAGGTGCATTTGAGGATCCGGACATTATTCATGTAGATGATACTGTTGACCCAGTTAGGGATTTGGAGATCATTACTGAAGAATTGAGGCTGAAGGTATAATTAGAAACTTGCTTAATTGTAATAAACTGACTTTTGGACCATTAATTTTATTGACAGTTTGCGAAGTATATACCTTTTTAAGGGGCTTTTCCATGCAGATATGTGGAGCAATTGGGCAGCTTTGCTCCATTGGATATTTTTTTGTCCTTGTGTTATCTTTTTCTCTACCATCAAGGAGGATCCCTCATCCTCCATTTAGCTGTAATTTGTGCTTTTTCATCATTAGGAATTTAGTCTTTTGTGTAAATATGAAGTTTATAACTCTCTTCTAGATCTGTTTGTGTACTGTAGTATAACTGCTTCGGCCCTTTGCATAAAATTCTAGGATGTTGAATTCATGGAAAGAAAGATAGAAGATGTTGAGAAAAGCATGAAGAGGAGCAATGACAAACAGTTAAAAATTGAGCTTGAATGTTGTCAAAGGGTATGATTTTATCTTCTGAGAATTTATACGATATATTTTATTCCCCCAATGATGCAATGGTCATCCCTTGTATTATATATCTTATATTGTATATAGTTTGAAGTTTGGTGCATACGTGCTGTATTTATTAAAATAAACTGGCACAAATTTCTTACTTGTATCTCGTATCTGTTTTTTTGTTTTGGTGGTGTGTACAATGCTTTCTGTGGGTTCCCTTTGGGGTTCCATAGTGTATTATGCATCAAAAAACAATAGAACCTTCTACCGTATTCTCAAACATAAGGGTTATACTTTGGACATATTTTGGAATTCATTGTTGCTGTTAATTTCTTACAATTGTAGTGTAAAATGTTACTTTTTTCTGATCAAGAGAAAATGTATTTCACTTTTGTGGTTATTGTTGATCAAAATGTGTCTGTGGATGCATTTATCGATGTAAAATTGATGCTATCACTTAATTGCCACTGTCACATTTTATACTCTTATTTGTTCAATTGTATACATACCAAAAATGTGTGGATACATAGTGGATGAAAATTATGGTGCCAATTTCATGTCTTATTGAAGCTATCACTTAATTGCCACTGTCACATTTTATTCTCTTATTTGTTCAATTGTATACATACCAAAAATGTGTGGATACATACTGGATGAAAATTATGGTGCAAATTTCATGTCTTCAGGTGAAGGCATTGCTTCAGGAAGGAAAAGATGTACGTCTAGGTGAATGGAAGGCTGCTGATATTGAGATTTTGAATTCCTTTCAGTTACTTACTGCCAAGCCTGTTATATACTTGGTAACATTCTCTCTCAGTACAAAATTTGTTTACCTTTGGAGTACAATGGCCTTATTGTTTAAAATGTGTGCTGGATACTATTTAATGCGTCGTCTTAGTTAACTTTACTAGTTTATTTTTGCTTTGAGGTTCATATTAGTGGGAATAAAAATTGAATAATGAGACAATGTAGCTGATGTTGATCTGTTTTTCTTTAAACCTGGCCATCGTTTATGTACTTTGCATGTTTTTATTTACACATATGCAGCACCATAGTATATAAAACCATCCGTGCCCATGTGATGAGACTAACAATAAGTTTTTAATCGAGAAACATTAGGTTGGTAAATCCTTTGTGTTTATTTTGAGAATATATAAACTGTAATATGTATGTCTTTTGATACTATACTTTACTACAAATTATTTCTAAGAATATGAAATACTTATTAATGCTGTATAACATTGAGATATGTTTAGATATATGTTGGAGATGTCTCCATTATGCTTGGATACAATTTGACACTGTTTGACAATGTATGGTCAACTATAGCCAAATGGCTTGGAAATAATATTAATGATGTAATTGCTTATTGTGATTTACTCCAAATTATAGTTTGGTTAAAATTAAAATATGGATATAAGTGTTAATTATTATCTATCAAAGGCATTTCGACCATACATGTTGGCAAATCATGCACTCAGGTCCCATATATCTCATGTGGGTTATGATCCTATCATTCAAAATCCACACATACCTTTTATTTGTGAAGACTGTCTGTTGTGCATACTTGCAGTAGACGTTTTCAAGTTATATTGCACATTCGGTCTCATGTATTACAATTGTGCAATACTGGTCTCTCAGGTTTTGTTTGTGCTAATTGTGTCCTCTGTATTGCAAATGTGTGATTTTCTTCTCCTAAATTTTAATTGTTCCTATTCAGTCCTTTAGGTATCACAATTGTGATTTTAGTCTCTTTATTAGTTGAAATTTGCTACCGTGATATTAATTGATGCCTAATCACAGTTTTTTTTTTGTTTCATGCTCATCAATTAGAACATATCTATGTTAGTGCTTTTGTAAACTATTTCCCTAGCAAAGTGACGTGTTACATTACATCATGACATGACACATCATTCTTTAGTGTCATGTACTTCAGATTAATTTATATGAAATTTCTAACTCCGTGTACGTACTTAAATTTATTTCACAGGTTAATATGACTGAAAAGGATTACCAAAGAAAAAAGAACAAGTTTCTGCCTAAAATTCATGCTTGGTATGTATTTTTTTAAATCACTTTACTTCCATGAATAATTTAGTGTTGTCTATATGTATGAGTCTGAAGGATGTCAAAAGTGGGTGCTAAGTATCCTACACATTTATGTGTCTTAAAAGTGCATTTTATGTCTAATTTCACCCCACAAAATCAGCTTGTAAGGTGAGGTTTACACCCACATATATATGCTCTAAATTAACCTTATCTCTAATTGATATGAAACTTCCAACACATCCTCTCACGTCGAGGTATATACATTTGGTGTGTGGGACTAGACATTAATGGGGTTCCGATAGCGAGTGGAACAATGGACCTAACAAACATCAAATTTTGCTAGGATGGGTTTTATCCCATGTTAAGAAGTGAAAGGTATACAACATATTATGCATGTTTAGGGCCTTTCTTCTGAATTTTTTGTTCCTTGGATGTCATTTCAAAGATGTGTAAAAGATGCTGCTATGTTCTTAAGGGATAGAAAAATGTATCTATGTTTGGTCTATAATTATGCCTTGATGCACAAAGGATATGGTTTTCTTCCCTTACATTCCATTCCTGGCTTTGATTTAGGCTCATAACAATGATACCCTAGGTAACAAGCACATTACCGGAGTGGGTGTAAGTAAGAATGTAACTGCAAATAGTGAAGGCATTCTCTTATAATTACAATACAGGTGCTGCATCTCAAGTGCGCCTATGTAATTTATTTTAAAATTCTGCCTAAATAATTTATTATTATTAGAAAAGTTGAACTGAAACTATGAGCTCTTCAACACACATAAGCTCTGTTATTTGTGCAGTGTTTGCAGTAAATAAATACGAGTAATTATCGTCTTGATTGAGTTAGTTACATCCTAATAATTACATATGAAGATAGCTGACTTGCATTTTACATATTTTGCATATGCTAACTCTTAACATTATTAACAAAGCCTTGAATAATTTCACTATCATTTTATCAAATTACCAATTCTCAAGTTTTAACTATTATGATGTTTTCTATAAAAGAAAAATGAAACTTTGCAAACTAATAGGAAAATTGTATTCGATTTTTTTATTATATACTGCAATATAATTTTGTGGCTTCAAAGAAGAAAAGTACTAGATGCGAGTGCACAAGTTTGATGGGATGACTGCTGTAAAGTAAGGATCCACACTAGGTCATGAATGGGTAGTTTATCAATCAGAATACTGATAGGGAACACCTTTAAATGCCTGCTTCCTTCACCCACATAATTTGGCCACATGACAATGGTTTTCAATTCTTGTGGTTGTTAAATTGAGTAGATATTATTAGAATGAAGATTATAGTGTTTTTCCTGTTTGAAATTTGAATACTAAATTCATAATGGTTTTCCATTAAAAGCAGTGTACCCACTCCATTCAGGAAGAAATCTTAACTAATTATTGACATATTGTTTTCCTTAAGTAAAAGTATTTTCTTTTAATTTATTTTCATATGGAGCCTTAATTTTTTGTTTTTCCTTATTATTCTCTCAATGCTTACTATTTCGTAATGTTCAAAATAAATTTAATTAAATTTGACACCTTTGGTCTCCAGGGTCCAGGAGCATGGTGGTGAGCAAATAATTCCTTTCAGCTGTGCCTTCGAGAGGAATCTTTCAGATCTGCCACCAGATGAAGCGGCTAAGTATTGTGAGGAGAACAAAATTCAAAGGTTTGATCAATATATGTATTGTGGTGCTGTTAAATGTTTGATTGCAGAATTAGGAACACCTGTCTCTTTAATATGGTTGTTGTGCAATTTTTATATCCTGAAATCTTTATCCAAAAAATTAATCCCCAAATTTGTTTAATTGTAATAATAAAGTCTTTGTAAGTTCTTCTATACCTAAAACCCGTATATCCTTTTTTTTTTACTGAAAATATTTACAACTAGATCACTTAGAATCCTGTTCCATGCAAAGCCCGCTGATCAAAGCATTAAATTTTGCTACAAGTCTTTTTATCCCTTTCACTACAACTTTTAGTTGAATGCTTGTTAAGATTGAAGAGTTGGTATGTATTTATATTTTCTGTGCTTCATTCTAACTGTTATATTCTTTATTTCAACAGTGCTCTTCCCAAAATAATAAAGACTGGGTTTTCCGCTATTAATCTCATTTATTTTTTCACAGCTGGACCTGATGAGGTAATATATCCACATACCTACTTTCATAGTGATAATAAAGACTGTCTTATGTTTTATAAATCTGCTGTGGGATTTGTGCATCAACCTCGTCGCATTATTAACTTATAGTTTCTCTGCTGTTAACTGTTGAGACGATTGTGCCATGTGTAAACAAACCCCTTCCTGAGTCCTGACCATTGTGTGATATTCAAGTGCATTTGTCATTTTTCTACAAATTTTATCATGTAAAAAGACTATTTATTATTGGAATTACTGAATTGATTCTGTTTTCTGAACATAAATAAAGCTTCCGTACTGTCTCAGAAATACTGTTTCAGCTTAATGTCTTTTCTTTGCTATTGTATAAACAATATTTATGCATCATATTACACCAAACTGCTAGTTATGCGAAGTTAGCAGGAACTCATCTTAAATTATAGGTACACCCACCAAATTGGACTCTTTTAACCACTTCATAAGAATTAAGTAATTTAGTTAGTGGCATTAAAATTGTCAACAGTTTGTACAACTTTTCCAAAGTTATCTTTTAAATTTTTGCAACCCTGCTCTCTTAATCTCTTTCTACCTAACTAATTGTTTCTTTCTTTACTTAATCCCTTTCCAGAATTTTTCTCTGGTAATTAATATTTTTTAGTGGAATTTTTTGGAGTGAGAACTCAAGAAATTAATTTACTGTACTTGTTATTTATTGAATAGATTTTTTTTTAGTAGTTGTTGTGGCCATTTTTGTGACAAAACACGCTGCAATAGACAATTTGGAGGGAGACTAAGACAAATTTTCCGGAAGGTTCTTATAAAAAGTTGTAGAGGGGAGTACTTAGCTTTTATTGTGCAGAGGAAGTAAACGTACTTCCATATATAATTTCGTCGAAGATGCAGTAAGAAAGTAACTAATATGCAGAATATTTGTTATTTTAACTTTGAACTAGTGTAACTGACTTCAATTTTTTTTAACTGTTGGCATGTTTCTCTGTTGGGTTACCTTGGTGGTACTTCTTTTACTTATCTGATCATTGCTATTTATGTTGCTGTTTGTCTCACAATATGACATCAGGCGTACTTAGGTTGCTTATGAAAACTTTTTTACTGGCATTTTACTCTGCCAGTTCGCATAAATTTCCTGTGTCTGGGTGCTGTTTCTTTTTTATGTGTATGATAACCATCGTTGGGATGTCTGCAATAATTCTCTTAAACAATTCTCCCCATTGGTTTTCCGTGTCTAACACCGTGTTTTGTGTTGCCTTTCAATGTTAAATAATCCTTTTGGTTATGATTCACTTCTTGCAGGTTAAGTGCTGGCAAATTAGACGCCAAACAAAAGCTCCTCAAGCTGCAGGGACTATCCATACTGATTTTGAAAGAGGATTTATTTGTGCTGAGGTGAGTTGAGTTCATGAACTGCAATTATGGGTTTGGTATTATAATTCTATAACTAAACATCATACAGTCAAATTATCTGTAAAGGCTCAATCGCACCCCCCTGTATAACTAAAGATTATACACCAAACATAACACAATAATTACTCTACGTTTGGAAAAGTAATATTCATTAGAAGCTCCTATATCCAACATTGAAAATAGGATTCCATGAACTTTTGGATGAGATTCAAAATAGGAGTGACATTCCTTTTTTGTAATAAACATAGGAATGTTGGATTCCAAAATTGAATACAAATAGCATTATTCCTTCACACCAAGCTGGCTCCCCGTTTACTGAAGGTTTAGAATCAATATGAATCATGCTATTTCGAATATTGGGTCCATTGTGTAACCTTCACTGTTCAATTATATTATGCATTGATATTTTTCATAAATCATCTCTCAGGTTTTAATTTCTAATTAGGAAGGGCACAACACAATTCTGTTATTTGAAATTGCAAATTGAATAAATGACTTGCCACTGTTTTCATGACCGATTTGGTATAACCATTCTACTTGAGAATTTATTTGTTCTCTTAACTGGTTAAGTAGTTTAATTTGTCGTGATCGATCCATATAAACTTTTCCATTTTTGGCTAGAGCTACTTTTGATCTTACAATGATTATATTTACAAAGATGTTCAATCTTGCAACAACTGATCTGAGTGCTTGACTGATCAGGTGATGAAGTTTGAGGATCTTAAGGAACTCGGTAGTGAGTCAGCTGTGAAGGTATGAACTCAGTATTTCTTAACAATATAACTGTTTCGATAAACTTCATCATTAACATTTACAAGGAAAAAAAAAACGTTTTTTCAGAAACTAAAATTACATTAGTTAAAAAAACAACTTTTTTTTGAGATGCTAATATCTATAAATTACGAAGTTTATTTTTCTTGTCTCAAATGTGCTTGGGAAGAAATTTATCCAAACATGTCTTTTTATTGTTGGGTTTCTGACTCTTGATGCTGAATTGGGGTTGAATGTTATACATGTGCATCCGTTGCTTTCAGCATATGAAACTTTTTCATGTGTTTTGTTCTACCATGTGCCACCAAAGATCTAGCATCCCCATTGCCCCCTCTTTATCCTTATTTATATATGTAGATATTGTTGGCTTCTTTTTGGGACCTAACCACTTCTCTGTTTCTTTTAATGTATTATCTGTTAGGCTGCTGGAAAGTATAAACAAGAGGGTAAAACGTATGTGGTCCAAGATGGGGACATCATATTCTTCAAGTTTAACGTTTCTGGTGGAGGGAAGAAGTAAAACCACATTTTCCTTTATATGCAGTTGCCTGCTTTGCATGGAATTTGTGTTTTATGATAGGTGTCATCCATGTTGCACAATTTTTAGAAGTTTTTTTATGATGTAATTTTGGACCCACTTCCAAGTTATTTACTTATTTATATCTAGGCTTAATCTTTCTAGTGGACTTTTACTTCTCAGCCATTTTCATAATTTATTTATGCTGTGCTACTACTCCTTATAGCAGTTTTGAATACAAGAGTGTTGATGAGTTTGTGTCATTATTATTTTATGCTGGGTCAACTAATTTAATATTAGATAGGTTCATTCTGGTAAATTCTTTTAAACTAGGAATGGGCCGAATTTCATTTATTTGGAAACGCATTCGATTCAATGTAAAGAATTTTGTGCTTGGAAATATTAATTAATGTGATTTTACACAAATATTTACATGTTTGGTCAAATATGAAGGAATTGATTTAAAATTAAAAATCTTACACATTTTTTCACGACATTTTTGGATAGCTATATAGTACTCAATCTTAGAGTTTTATTTTTTATATTTATTTGTAAATTAAATTTTAACATTTTAAAGTAATTATTATTAGACATTATTTCAATTTAAATTGTATACTGCAAATTTAAAATATAATTTATACATTCAAAAATGTTTATTTTATCATAATACGTAGAAACGTATTAAGAGTGATAAAATGGGTTAGGGTGAGCCGGATCACCATTTTTATTATTTTTTATTTTTTTAAATAATTTTTAAAAGTGAATTATTAAATTTTTGTTTAATATAAAAATTAAATATATTTAATTGTATAAATAATTTTTAAGTTTTTAATTGATTAACTAATATTTTTAATTTAATAAATTAAAATAATTATTATATATATATTTAAGTACTCTTATAACTAATAATTAAAATTTAATGTGTAAATATTAATTATTTAAGTTTCAAATATTTATATCCTAACAAAATATATAATATAGAAAGTTGTTTTTTAAAATTATTTTTAATCTAAAAAAGAGAGTCAGCATCTTTAACAGAAGATGTAATATAGAAAATTGATTTTTAAAATTACTTTTAATCTAAAAAAGAGAATCAACGGATCAGAGCATTTTATAGCTGGTTAATTTATGGAGCTAAATTAAGTGGGTGAACTGAAAATATCAATTCAACTCATTCTATTTTAAGCATGTGGATCTATCCATAGACTCTAACCCACTTTGTTATCATTAAAAAATACATATCCATGTATTTTCACTTTTTATATGATAAAAAAAATAATAAAATTATTGTGATTATAAAAAGAAATATATATATATATATATATATATTATTTTTTTGTTAAAATTTTTTATTTTAGGTAGTTATTTTTGTTTAAAAAATTATTAAATTTTAAAAAATAGATAAATTAAAAAGATAAAATTATTATTTTAATTTTAAAAAAATGTCATTTAAGGATAAATTTGAAAAAAAAATGTAGAGAATTTCTTTTATATAATGATGATATTTAGGTAATCTATGGAATATTCATTTATTATAAATTAATTGTTTAATGCATAAGTTAAAATAGGAATTAAAAAAAGCTCATCCGGTGGATGCGAGTGGTTTTTCCTAAGAGATAGATTTTCAACAGTAAATTTAGTAATTGTTTTAGCATATTTTTCGGATTCAACAGAAATAGACAAATTCATATTTTACTGCAAAAAAATTCATACAGTATTTTCTATGTTTGATACTCATTTTGTTTATTCAATACTCTTCTGTAAGTCTAGGGTTCACAATTCAACAATAATTATTAACTCATTTGATTTTTTTTTTTCTTTTCATCTTCTGTCCAGCCCTTCCTTTATCTCTTATTTTAATCACAGTCACATAATATATTTATTACTTTTTTCTCTCTTTTCTTATGGGAATACTTTCTTCGTCTATAAGGACAAATTTATGGAGAAAATTGTGAGTGTAGCCACTTTTCAGAACTTCTCATGTGATATATTATAGTAAAAAATATCACCGACACATTGTAATATTATTAACGCTTCTCATGTAATATTATGTACTATGAGGGACAAAGAAAGAAAAACAAAAAGAGTATATTTTGGATTATTAACAAAAATTGACGAAATATTTCATTTTACTAATATATATACTTTAAATTTAACTCAATCATATAAAATAAAATAAACTTATAGTATAAGATTTTAATTTATTTATATATTGTAAGATTATATTATTTTTATGTAAAACTCAATATTAATGAATTACAAATTTTTCGATAACAGATGATATAATAAAACCATAAATATCGTTAGGATGAGTTATAACTCAACTAGGATATAATGTTAAAAAGTTGAACTTTAAATTTAATTCAACTTCATAAAATTAATTTATAAAATTATATTTACGTCTACTTGTATATTAATAAATTGTTTTATCGTTAACATTTTTTACAATGGTTAATGTAAACATGGAAATCTAAAAGCAATTTTATTTTGGCATCAAAAATAAATTATTCGATAATTTTTTTAAAAGCTTTCATTTTATTCCATCAATTTATTACACTTTTTATTTGCATCAACTTTATTTATTATTTCTTTACTTTTAAGGAACGTAGTATATGGTTTAAAATGTTCACACGGTAGTCCTGCCACAAAGTTTTCTCAAGTGAAAATCAGAACCGTTGGATTTTGTATTATAATTAACGAAGAGCTGTGATATGTAGGGAGGTGGCCAGTGGCGGACCACAGGTCTCCTAATTTTTTTTCATTTAATTTTTTATATGTATTTAAATTATTTATTTATATATTATTATATTATTTTTAAGGCTTTTTTTAAATCTCATACATACATTTTTATTTTTTTTATTTTGTATATTTATTTCTCTTTCTTTTTATTTTAGTAAAATTGGCGAGTTAAAAAAAAATAGATTAGTTAATTTATTCTTTTAAATTAATTTATTTTATACTATTTTAGTATATATTTTCTTAATGATAAATTTGTCTACTATATATTATTAAGTGGTGACAAATTCATATTTTTTTAAATAAGTAAGAAGTGGTAAATTTATAATAGAAAAGTTATGATAAAGAATAAAATAATTATTTTTTTTAATAAAAAAACTTATGATAAATGTATATTAATTAAATTTAAAAAATTTAATGAAGATCCAAAAATTAAAAACTATAACAAAAAAACTATTTAAAACTCTTAAAATTATATATTATAAATTTAAAAAATTTAATTTTGACACTCTAAATTTTTTTTTCAATGCCGCCAGTGGAGGTGGCCGGTGAAAAATAAAAGTTGCTACAAAGGATTGCGTCCAACGATTTAATGTTTATCACATTTTGTGTGATCCTGCATTTATTATGAGTTTGTACTACTTTGTACTAACTTAATAAAAACATCATTATTGTTCTGTGGTGCTCTCAAATTCATATGTATAATGGGTACACAGTTCAAACAGGAAGAACTGAATGGTTAATTTATTTATATATAGCATTTAGTAACACAGTAACACTTTTTAATACTTTTTCTGTCTTTAATATATTAGAATAAGGAGTCCAAATTTTTTACTTAAATTTTTAGTTTTATGAATATTAAAAATACATTACATTAATAAGTTACATTTTTTTAATATATTTTAAAGTTTTAAAATTAGTGACTATAAACGTATTTTAAAGATATAGCTAAAGAATAATACATAATACTCAAAGAATCAAAATTCAATAATAAGTTATTTAAATTAGGTAACTTATAAGTTAATAATCCTAAATTTTACATGAACCAAAACCTTAAGTTTTTAAATTGATTTGAGGGTGTAATTGTTGTGTACTAATTGATATTTATGAGAATTTAATTTTAAGTTATTATAAAGTATTATAATTACTACTAATGATTCTTTATTCGTTATTCATCAATGTTATTTATTAATTAAAATTTGCAAAAAAAAAAAGAAGAGAAGTCAATTAATATTTATAAAGCATTTTGTCCTCTAACATAAGAGATTGTTTCTTTAATTGATGTTAACCACAACTATTTAGATAATAATATTATTAATTAAAGTTTTTATATATTTCTTTTATAAATATTGATTAAAAAGCTTCTATAATTATTATTGACAACAAAATTTCAACAAGGTTTTGTTGAAAAAATATTCGATTAACAATAAATGAAAAATTATAACAAATTATTGGTAAAATAAATATTAATTAAAATAATAATTGCACTTAACAAAAAAGTATAATTATAATAAATATTAATTAGAAAAATCTAAATCATATGTTCTAAAGGACTATCTTTCTCATGTTGAATGAGAAAAGCAAAAATAAAAAATAAAAATACTGATCAAAATAATAATAATTACATATAACAACAAAAATACAATCGCAATAACTATCAATAAAAAATTGCTCTAAAGAGTATCTTTTCCATATTGAATGAGAAACCTAACAAAATATTATTAGTCAGAGTAAAAATAATTACATATAACAATAAAAATATAATCACAATAAATATTAATAACAAATGTTTTAAAGATTTATCTTTTCCATAAAGAAAAAAAAATCCTAATTAACATTGAGAAAAAATATTAATAGTATACATAACAAGTAAATAAAAATGGCAATAGGTTAAAAAAAAAATTCCTATTAATATTAATAAAAAAAGTAGCCATTTTAAAAATATTTTTGTCTTAACCAAATAATAAAAATACTTCAATCAAAATTGAGTTAAGAATATATATATATATATATATATATATATATATATATATATATATATATATATATATATATATA
>Ga0209589_1009845_pt1 | contig 14205 bp, 13 predicted proteins | sample CowpeawhiteBW_FD_187525 | JGI IMG/M metagenome (GOLD analysis project Ga0209589, IMG submission 187525) | Root nodule microbial communities of legume samples collected from California USA - Cow pea white BW (SPAdes) (version 2) | ecosystem: Host-associated > Plants > Roots > Nodule | place: USA... | reverse complement strand
GATTTGATTATGGACCAGCTTGTGGAACTGACGAGTAAAGGAATATGCCTCGGTTCTTACCAAAACCGAGGCAAAAAACTGGGTCTATGGCTTCGGGTGATAACCGAGGCCAAAAGATGTACCTTTTGGCCTCGCCCCAATATGCCTCGGTTCCAGACCCGAGGCAAAATGTGGAAAATAACCGGGGCGGAAAGCCCTTTCTGCACTGGTGTTATAAAGAACAAATAAAAAGGTCAAACCTATTGAATCAATCCTTATCTGTGAAATGGTTTACATTTTTTAAACTTGTATCCAATAGTTATGTTTCAAAAATCTTTTATTTTTTTATTACCAAAGTTGATAACAATCTTTCACTTTTACTACTTTTTTCATTTAAATTATTTATCAGCGTTCATAAGCATTCTCCACTCTTTAAAGGATCTCAACGAAAGATTGTTGAAAGGATCTTTTTTTTTTTTATTTGTTAGTTCCCAATGAAATTCAATAAATTTGAACCATCATGAGAAACTATTGTGATTGTTGGAATACATATCATTATCATATTGTCTTTCTATTTTATATATATATATATATATATATATATATATATATATATATATATATATATATATATATATATATACACTCCTAATAGAAACTAAATTTTCTACTTCATTATCAATCTTCTTTTGTGTGCTTAATCTTTTTCTCTCTTACCAATCTTCTTCTATTCTAAATCTTCTTCTCTTACCAATATTTTATTCACCATGGAATCCATGCGAACTCCACAATCCATACGTTATGGTGAAGTTATTGCAGGATTCATTATGATGATTTTCAAAGACCAAGTGCTTGCTTATCTTTAATTACATTATCATATTTGACCATCAATTTGCCTATTATTTGTTTCTGAATTCTTTTCTTTGGAAGGCCTTTGGACATGTCGATCAAATGTTCCTATTACGAATTGGGAACGAAATTGGTTCACAGTGGACCATTGTTGATGACGACCTTAATGTTCATCAGGTTACATACAATATGAATATTCATAATCCAATGATTACCCAAGGCTGAGAACATTTAAGATCTTTCTATAGTAGTAAGTCAGACAAAATATTTTTGTTATACTATGTTGGAAATTGTTGTTTCAAAATCCACTCTCTAGACGTGATGTAGACTCCCAGATCCAATCCAACTTCCTCAGGAATATTGGCATCCGTCGTCCGCTAACTATGTCAAGTTTAATTCATTTCAAAGTAAAATTGACCACATATTACTATCAAGCCAGCCACTTGGTTAACTATTTTATTCTATTATCTTTGTATCCATTATTTCTAAATCAACTTTCATTATTAATAAGTAATATTTATTTTTCATCTTTATGCAGTATTTGAGAAAAGACTTTGCCAGTTATTATCGCAATAGTGGACTTTCAAGAATTGTGCTCCATGGACCGGTAGGAGAAGTTAAATGTAAGTTGCTAATAACACCAACATTTGTTAAGATAGGAGGTGGCTCGAAGAAGTTTTTTTCCCTTCATCATCTATGTACAAATAACCTCGGTGAAATATTTTTCAAAGTTCAAACTAAAAGAGCTAATCGTGATGTCAAAGTGCTATATAATTTTTTTTAATATATGTAATTTGTAAGTTTGAAGTCTTAATATATGTACTTGATTATTACATATATTTTTAGTGTTTTTTTTATATTTAATTTCATCTAATTTTTGTTCAGTCCATTATTTAAATTGTTAACTTATTTCATGAAATAAATGAAAAACATAAGTATTGAATGAAATGAACAAAACCTTTTAATCTCTTTTAATAATTATAAGATTTGGGTTAAGATTTGTTCATATTCCTATAAAAATAAGTCAGTTTTTGCTTCCCGTGAGTGACTGCAAAATTTATAATGCAATGCAATTGATATTATATTTATTTCGATAAATAAATTTAATGACTTATTTATTACTATTTGGTAATTGCATTCCTCCCCCATTCTAACACAAAATCATTATTTTAGGTTCTCTAGTTCCCAAAGCATTTTATTTCAACTTCCTAAACCAAAATCAATTTATGTTTATACTCCAACACCTTTTTTGTTTCTATTAGACTTTCAACTAAATAATCATCATTGAACTGCTGCACATTTTCAACACAAAATCATCATTACATTTCTTGCATTCCCAAACTTTTTTAATTCAACTTCAGACTGAAACGTCTGATTCATTAAATACTTATATTATGAAGGAAAATCACATTATCTCGCCTTCGCTAGTCCCATTACATTCTTGGGAAGCATACTTTGTTTGAATATTGCATTATCAGACACTTTCTTCTTCTTTTTCTTCAATCATCACCAAGACAACATATATGGAATAACAAAGGTAAAATTTTATTTTCCTTATCGATTTTTTTTGCGCTTCTACCACATTTAACTTCTCATGTTGTTATTTTTTCTGTGATGAATTGATGCATGAGATGGATGATCTTATTCAACGAACGTAAGACCTTTTCTTCAACTGTACAATCTTTTCTCCTATTCGATCTTGCTTTGACCATATTTTTCATAATTTGATTAAAAGAAGAAAGTTGAAGGCTTTTCTTCTTCTTTTTGATGTTGCTTCTTAACTCTATATTTGTTTTTTAAAAAATATTTTTATATATAATATTATTATTAAAATTAATATTTATGAATCATTGTAATTTTTTTATTTTGACTCTTCGAATAACTATCATCGTCTGTATATAAACTCCAACTACACATTGTTCTTCTTCATTAGCAATCTTTAAGTACATTTGTCAAAATTAGTCTCTATTTGAATTTCATTTAATGAAAAAATTAAAGTATTCTTCAAATATTCTTCAATTTCAATTTGTTTATCTTTTAAAAATGTTTAATATTTTTTTAAAAATAATTTCGACCTTATTATACTTTTCCAAATATTATTAAAAAGGTATTTCACTTAATACCACCATTTTTATCTTTTTCATTAATGATTTTTAAATTGTTATCAGATTCAAAGTTTGCATTTGATTGCAATTGTTGATATGACCGCTGTGCTTCTCCATAGTCACTATTCATATTGTTTCTTTCCGACTCATTATAACAAATTTATTGTGTATTAAAAGAGTCTTTAAAACTCATATACACGATTGCAGTTTATTTGAAACATATTTTTGTACGTATTTTTCATTCCCAACGCTATTTCATGATTGTCCTTGATGTTCTCCAATAGGTACAGATGTATACATCACATGAATAGTTTATACTCTCTCACCAAATTCAATTTAACTTTTTTGTTGAACTCTTTCTTTGCTGAAATTTGCATACTGCATTTTCATATTATATTTCATTGGCATTAAATGTCTGACTTCTTCTTCTTCAACTATCATCTGCAGAAAGTTATGAGCACAAGTTATATACCATAAAGATCTATTCTCTTCTCATCTCTTTTCTTCTTAAATCATTATGGTTTTCATTTTTCATTTTAGTTTGAACTACCATTTTTTTTCATGAATCAAATGATGGATGAAATTTTCTTTGTAGAGTTTCAGAGGAGAGAGAAAAGAAAAGCATTTATTATGATTATGAAAGATTAAATTCAAGGGGAATGCATGCAAGATTATATAGAGACCTCTAGAGGCACAAAAGAAGGAAAACAAATTAACTAAAACATAGTAGTTAGAATAACCACTAACTATGCTAACTAACAGAACCTAACTATGCTAACACGCCCATCTTAAACTGAGGGTGGAGAGCGTAACGAGAGAACCCGAAGTTTACTACGAAACAGGGAGAAAGAAGACCCGGGGGAGAAAGAAGACCCGGAAACAGGTTTGGTGAAAACATCAGCTATTTGAAATCTTGCTGGTATGTGATTGACTATCAATTGGCGTTTTTGAACCAGATCTCGGACAAAGTGAACATCCATGGCAAAGTGCTTAGTTTTGGAATGCATAATTGGATTAGCAGTAAGAAGAACAAATCCAAGATTATCGGAAATAGACTACTGGAGTTGAATGTGAGAGTTTTAGCTCACGAAGAAGGGTATTCAGCCAAAAGATTTTTGTGGTGATAGAGGCAATACTACGTGATTCAGCTTCAATGTTGCTCCTAGAGACTGTTTTCTACTTTTTGGAGGACCACGAAACTATGTTGTCCCCAAGATAGACACAACCTGTTGTGGATTTCCTATCATCTATGTCAGCCCCCCAATCAGCATCGGCGAAACCATGAATGGATTGGTTGGTGGAGGAAGTAAAGCGAATACCAAAAGCACGTGTGCCTGCAACGTACCAAAGAAGCCTTTTTACTACTTTCCAGTGGTGGATTTGAGGATTATGCATGTATTGAGAAACTTTGTTGACAGCGTACGTAATGTCTGGACGGGTGAAAGTTAAATATTGGAGAGCACCAATAGTTTGACGATACAAGGTTGGGTCGTGAAAGACTGTAGAACCATCTACGGTGAGTTTAAGAGACGTCACTATGGGAGTGGGTTGTGGTTTGGCTTCTGTCATGTTGGCTTTGTGTAACAATTGTTGAGCATATTTGTCTTGATGGAGAATAAGCGACCCATCTGAGTTCCACTGCGTTTCAATACCAAGAAAGTAGTGTAGTTTCCCAAGATCTTTCAAGGCGAAGGTATGACTAAGAGTGGAGATCAAAGACCTAATAGCAGTAGAAGAAGACCCTGTAATTAAGATATCATTAACATATATAAGAATAATGATAGAGGTAGTATGAGTGGCATGAACGAAGAGAGAGGGATCAGAAATAGTAGCTTTAAAACCAAGGTTAACAAGTGTGCTACTTAGCTTATGGTGCCAAGCACGTGGTGCTTATTTTAAGCCATAAATGGCTTTGTTGAGACGACAAACTTTCGTAGATGAGGTAGTGAAATCGTACGGCAGCTGCATATAGACCAGCTCTTGAAGATCACCGTTTAAAAAGGCATTATTTACATCAAGTTGGTGCACTGGCCACTTATGAGAAATAGCAAGGGCTAAGACGGTTCGAATAGTAACTGGACGAACCACGGGGCTAAACGTATCAAAGTAGTCTACGCCTTCTATTTGATCAAATCCACGAGCTACAAGACAAGCTTTTCGTCGTTGCAGGGAGCCATCGAGATTGTACTTGTTTTTGAATATCCACTTGCAAGTGATGATGTGAGCATCAGTAAGGTGGATCTACGAGAGTCCAGGTGTTGTTTTTAACGAGTGCATCATATTCAACATCCATAACTTTCTTCCATTCAGGATCGTCAATGACGATTTTGGGATTGACAGGAACGAAATCACTAACAGTGGTTGTCCAAACTTTGGGTTTGAAGACACCAGACTTGGCTCTTGTTTGCATGGGGTGCATGTTGATGGTTGACGCTGAAGCTGCATTAGAAATATTAAGAGAGGAAATGGTAGGGGAAGATGACATCATAGATTTAGAGGAAGATGCAGTATTGTGTGTAGCAGGGGGTGTGACAGTAGGTGATTGAGGTGCATGTGTGATCGTGGGTGAATGAGGTTCAGAAAGTAAAAATAAAGGTTGTGATGATATAGAAGCAGGTATGGAGGAACCATTAGGTTCAAACAAGTTGGATTTTGTTTTATAAGGAAACTCATCTTCTTTAAACAAGACATTACGTGAGACATATATTTTTCCATTAGGATGAAGACAAAGGTAACTTTTTTATTTACAGCATAACCAAGAAAAAGACATATGTGAGATTTAAAGTCAAACTTGTATTCATTATAAGGTCTAAGCTAAGGAAAACATGCGCAACCAAAAACACGAAGTAAATTGTATGTTGAAGGATTGTTATAAACTCACGAGCATTATCACTTTGTATGTTTTTGATTTTATGTCCTAATTGGTTTTCAACAAGAAGTTTAAATTTGAGAAAGATATCTAACGCTTGAGACTTAGCATGCATAAGATAGAGCCACATAAATTTTGAACATGCATCAACAAATGAAATATAATATCAATGACCATCTATAGAGTATTTATGGGCAGGGCCCCAGATATCAATAAAAATCATTTCAAGAGGTTTCATATATTGAGTATTAGACACATGATATGGTAGTTGATGTATCTTGGCAATAACACATGAGTCACAAAAAAAGGAATTCATTTTTACACCAATATTAGAAGCATAAAGGGCACGTTTTACAGTGTTGAGAGCTGCATGTCCCATTCTGAGAAACACTAATAAGATTCTTGGTTATGTGAGGAACATGTAGAAGTTTATTCAAAACAAAAGAAGACGAATTTGAAAGAGACGAAAGAGATGTAGAACCAATGTGGGTTATGGATAAACCTGTTCCATTTCCTAATTTGACTTGTTCAGCACCATTATAGTTTGATTTAGAGGTATAATTTGTAGAATCATTCGTAACATGGTGAGAAGCACCACTGTCTGGGTACCATAATGAATCAGGCATGGATGAAATGGTGGAAAATTGATCAGAGATATCAGTATTGGAAGATAAAACCTGGGTGTTGTTGGTTTGTACGGATGATTGTATTTCTTGATTGAATATATGCCAACAATCCATAGCAGTATGTCCACCCTTGAAACATATTTGGCATTGAGGCCGATTGTTGGACAACTGTTGATACTGAGAGGGAATCGAGTTCGATCTAGACGATTGTCGACCAAAGGGAGGACGTCCACCGCGATTTGAATTTGATCTTGAACGCTCACGACCACGATCATAGGACCTGCCACGATTTGAAGAATTCCATGAAATGGTGGTGGAATGCAACTGCGGTGATGAGTCGACTTGTCAATGCCTTTCCAACCTTTCTTCTTGATCAAGAAGTAAAGCCTCGATCTCTTCGACGGTATAAGGTTCATGGCGCGAGAGAATAGTGGTGACAAAGGGATCATATTCTTCAGACAATCCATCAAGGATATGTTCAATGTGTTCTTCCTCTGCAACAGAGACACCTGTAGCACAGAGAGAGTCAACAATTTTCTTTATCTCGAGAATGTAGACGGAGATGGAGCATTCTTTCTTGGCGCTCTTGAGTTGAGTTCTGAGCTTTTTAATTTTTGCTCGTGATTGGCTAGCATAGTAGATCTTGAGTTTCTGCCATACTTCCTAGGATGTGTTTAATCCAACCATTTTCGTGAGTAATGGGGAAGACATTGACGAGAGTAGCCATGCAACAATTAGGCGATCTTGCTGGTGATAATGCACGTATTGAGGATTTATGATATCACTGGCTCGTGACTCTTCGTTGAGATACTTGGGTGGGGCTTCTTTGCCTTCGAGATATTTGAGGAATCTAAGACCATTAATGGTGGCCATAACCTGATGCTGCCAAACCATGAAATTGTGTTCATCGAGTTTGACGCTGACGAGAGTGGTGAACAAATGCGGAGTAGGCGTATGAATTGTGGAGGAAGAGGACTGGGAATTCCTTTTTCTAATTCCAGTAGGCGAAGAAGACATTGCGGAAGCGAAAAAAAAATTATGCTCTAGATACCATGTAGAGTTTCAGAGGAGAGAGAAAAGAAAAACATTTATTATGATTATAAAAGATTACATTCAAGGGGAATGCATGCAAGGTTATATAGAGACCTACAGAGGCACAACAGAAGGGAAACAGATTAACTAAAACATAGTAGTTAGAATAACCACTAACTATGCTAACTAACAGAACCTAACTATGCTAACATTCTCTAATTGTTTTATAGCATTAGGGTTTCTGTAAACCCCTTTTTCTCGTTTATAATTCATTGGGCCTGGCCTTTTCGTAGGCCCAAGACCAGCCCTACAGTAGGACCCCAATACTCCACTCAGCTTTCTCATTGTCTCTTGTCCCCTTTTCAGAAACAGCTCTCTCTTCTCTCCTTCTCATATCTTCAGCAAGGTGCTCTGCTAGGGCACACCATTCTTACGTCTCCAAGCTAGCGAAACCCTGTTCGTCTCCAAGTAAGTTGAGCCTTAGGGTTTTGGATCTGCTTTTCCCCCCTTTATACACTGTTTGAGCATGTTGGTCAGTTAGGGTTCCATTTATTTACCTCGTTTTGTCCTGGTTTTCACGTTTCAGCTCACTACTCGAGTTCCTGGAGCTGTGGTATCCCCTTAGTTAGGGTCTGTTTGCTTTTGGTACTCAAAACAGAGGTAAGGGAAACTAGTATTTTAACTGTTTCGAATATTTCTCCTGGTTTTTGGTTTGTTGAATGCTTTTGGAATGCTGAATGAGGTTTTTGGTGGTATGAGAATTGTCTTGTTTGTATCTGGTATGTTCCCTTGTGTGTGTGTTCCTACTGCATGTGTGAACAGTGGTGAGTACTGTCATTCTCGCCTAAGCGAGCTCGTCTCGCCTAGGCGAGACTGTTTGAGACTCGCCCAGGTTCTGCTCGAGTGTCTCGCTCAGGCGGAGGGCTCCTGCTTTGAGCGACGCATGGTCTTGCTCAGGCGAGAGTGACTCGCCCAAGCGAGTTCTCGAGAAAAACCTGATGTACTATGCTCGCGTTCTCGTCCAGGTGAGAGATCTGTGTTTTGGGCGAAGGACAGTCTTGCCCAGGCGAGATGGGTCCGCTTAGGCGAGGATTCGCAGAGGGCTCACAGTGCTTCTGTTTCAAGTCTCGCCCAGGCGAGAATGCCTAGCTTAGGCAAGATCATTGAGGTCGCCTAGGCGAAGGTGCTTAGCCTAAGCGAGAACAGTGCGAAATTTCACTCTTGTTCCCTGCTACTGTTGTGATTGAATGTTGTTATGATTATGTATGTGTTATTAAAGTTGTGAGAAAGGAAAATGGCATGAATGGATTAAGGTGTAGCTTGAAATTGTTGGCTGGTGGAAATATGGCATGAGAATTTGATGTATGAAATAAGAGTGGTGGTTATGGTATAAGAGACATGAAATTTGTATGTGATAGGCGTAATTTCATGAGTCTCGTGGGGAGATTTCATGGTGGCATGTAGTGTATATATTAAGATATGGATTCAAGTAAGGATCACATTCCGAAACTCTAAAGGGTCAGTGAGTCTCAGGTAGAGCAAACTGACCCAAGTGGTGAGAGTGGCGGGAGGCCTTAGTCTTTGGCAGGATAATGGCCTTAGATGCTTGAAGGCTAACCTTGTGTGTGGTAGGGTGAAACCCATTAGCAATGGCTCTGCAGAGTAGTAGAGGCCACCACGAGTGCAAGCGTCCAGTGAATCCGATCTTAGTATATGTATCCAGATAATTGAGTCATAGTGTCCTGTGTGTTTGCTATAATTTAATTCTCTGTGCCTACTGTGCTGCATGATTGAACTGTTTAAATACTTGTCTGCTATACCCTGATAAAATTTATATTGCACTAGCTTACCCTTGCATTTTTGTTTATGTTCCTGTTATGTTTTCTCTTTTGCGATGATCACCCTTGGTGGGACCAGATGGAGGAAATTCTGGGAGTAGGCCTGGTGGTAGCAGTGGTGCAGCTTAGGGAATCTATTTGTGTGACTCTCAGGAGCAACCTATGGCCCTAAGTGTTTTTCATTTTAGTAATTTCATGCTCTAGAGGAGCATCGTCTTTTGTAAAACTGTTAATTTTCCCTTGCGTTGTTTATGGCATGGTGGTATGCCCAAGTTTGTTTTCATAGTACACTCTTGGATGACTGTAATGGTTACCTTTCTTATATCCTATGTTCATCTGATTGCTTCTCATTATTATGATCATGTGATATATTATTAAGTAGATTATTCTATTTAAATGGGATATCACAGTTTCTGCATGTTTTTAATAAATATAAAATTATTATTGTTTTATAGTTTTGATTCAATATAATATTTTTTCAATGATTTTCACTTATCATTTATTAACGGTTTATGTTATTGTTATTTCCTTAATGGCTGGAAAATTTGTTTCATATTTATTAAGAAGTTTTTTTCTTTTTTTATATAGTAATCATAGACATGACGATTGATATTTATTAATGGCTGGAAAATTTGTTTCTATTTATTCTTGAATGGTTTGAATTTGCTAGCTGAGCAAATAATTGTTGATGATTGATAAGTTTGTTAACAACAATGGCTTCCAGCTACAATTAAGGTACCTTAAGGATTAATTTTTTTAAAACACTGTTGGTTGATATCTTTGTTTATGTTAGGGTTTAGTACTTTAATTGTACTTTATATACATTTGAACATGTTTCCATACTCTATATATTTTAAGCTCAACAATAATGTTTTATTTTTATTTTAACTACATATGGATTGAATTCATTTCTGACCATAAGCTGTTAAAATTGAATCTGTATTTAGTTCTTACGTCATATATTTCAATGAATCTGTATTTTTAATATAATTTTGAAATAATAACTTATTATTAATTATTAATTACGAAAACCAAAAGTGTATTAATATGAAAGAAATTTTTGTAACTTTCCGACAGGTACCAAAAGCTTTTTTACCAAAATTCCACCATTTTTGTTTGGCTTCATTAACAAGCTTTCATGACTTTTAGCCATTTTTTTACCAATACTTTTGAGTAGATGTACTTTTCTGAAGATATGCACTACATGTATTGTTGTTTTAGAACTAGGGTTTCTGACTTTCTTTCATCTGTTCACAAATGGCTTTCATTTGTTCAGAATTATTTTTTACTAGAAAGTATTGCTTTTTCCATGTTAGAGTGCTCTTTCTTGACAATGATATCTCTTTCAATTTTTTTCAATATAGTGTTTCGAGATGCTCAGTTTTTCCAGAATAGTATTTCAATGACCACTTTAATGAGTTTTATGAAATGTCTTTCTGCATATTTATAAAGATTTTTGTTTTCGTCTATTTGTATAAAACATGAGATACATTTTGACATCTATAGTTTTCATAGAACCATGATACTATCTATTTTACGGCTTTAGGTCAAAACTAATAATTTTTATAAGGTTTAATTATGCCTTTGGTCCCCATTTTGGAGTCAAAATCTCAAAATGGTACCTAAATTTTTAAAAGTCTTTGCCCTTCCCGTTAAGTCAAGGTTGACGCTGTTAGAGGGAGTGTCACGTGTCAGTTCCTCAATTTTTTGAATTTTTTTATTAATTTTTTTTGAATTTTTTTTTATTTTTATTTTTTTTGAAATTTTTTAAAAAAATCAAAAAATTGCCATGTGTCAAGCTGTCATCGTGCCACGTGGCAATGACAGTGACACGTGTCAATATTACGCCACGTGTCATTTTGTTAGTCTCAATTTGGTCCCTTTATTTTAATTTGTCTCAATTTAGTCTCAATTTTTTTGTAAAAAGGAGCAATTTTGTCCCCCTTCAAATTGAAACAAAATTTAATTTTATATAAATATTATACCAATATTTTTATTAAATTTGATATTTTTATTCAAATGTGTTAGAATATTAACATTAAATGATAATATTTAGACATAAAGAATAATAATTCTGTTATAAAACGAATAAGTAGTAATATTTAATTAATAAAAATAAATAATAATAATTAGTAAAGTATAATGAAAGTAAATATTACTAATGTGTGTATTTCAACTTATCATATATTTTGCATTTTGCCTATTTTTTAAAATTATATTAAGGAACCTAATATAATTATGGATGATAAATTTCAACTTCATATCATAATTTTGCATTAATCAGTATTAAAAATAAATAAAAGTTTTTTGTTTTTGTTTTAAATAATATAATGCTAATTTAAGGAGGTGATTAATTATATCAGATGTTTCCGGAACCGTATATTTTATTCAGTTTTTTGAAGGAACAACATTGGACTTTTCGTTTGCTTTCATTCTCAGTTCAGTGACAGTTCTTGGCTTCTCTGGTCTGCTGTGTGGGTGTGGGAGAAGATGTCTTTTTCGGGTAAATACAACTTCAAAAATCTATTCCAAAACTCCATCTGCTTGCTGTATCCAGGTGATGTAAGTAGTATTTTACTTTTGTAGTTGATTTTGCGTTATTATAGTTATATAGCTTTTTTGCGAGCTTTTATTTTGTGATCGCTACTTGTATTTTGTTTGTATTGATGTTTGAAATATTATTGATACATTATTTGTTAATTTGTCTTACATGCATGTCTTATATTGTCATTTCCTCGCATATATTACGTTGCAGGGGTTTGGGGATTTTGAAGATGGTTTTATGCTGGAATGGGGAAACAAACTAACTCTTGGGACCAATTATTTTACTGACCCAATGGGCAATGCTATGAACTTAGAGTTTGAGGAAGATCTGATAAGAAAGGGAATTTTTCGAATACCACCTTATTTCGGGGAATTTTATGAACTGAGAGACTTGCATTATGTATGTACTGTATTTTGTGGTGATAGATATTTTCGTCTGAGGATTTTCGACCTACAATGGACTGAAATAGAATATCGAGGTCTAGCTGATAGTTACATTGCAGAAGAAGATTTGATGTGGTCTAGGTTCTTGTCTTCTTTCAGGATTCTCTTAACTCCCAAAGAGGTAAATCTGTAGCATTTATCATTCTTGTTTTGTGTAAAAATAAGTATTTCATATTTTAGTCTAATATTGTTTGATTTTTGGAATGCAGTCTACAATTAGCTTGGATCCTTACTTCCACCTATTCTGGGAGAAGAAAACAGTTTTTGACCAGGAGATGGAGTTTGTTGATCCAAATTCTAAAACTTTCAAGTTTAAGTTTCATGTGACCCCAAATGCAACAACTATTTTTCGTGGTCCGATTCGAAAAATGTTCAAATACTATAATCTGAAGGATGAAGTGTACTTGCATATGAGTTATGTATCACTCAATGTTTTCTTGTATAAGTTATTTTCAGTGGAAGGAATCGAGATTGCCTATACTACAAATGCTGCATCTTGTTCTGGTACTGCAAATAATGTTGAAGATGTTGCAGAAGAAGAAAGTGACAATTGCTTAATAAAATGTTTGACTTCTTATGATGTTGGTGCATCGTGCTGGTATGACTTAGTTTTATTTATTACAGTAAAGTTATTTCATCTTCTATTATACTTTGTAGTTACTTATAATCTTTTTAATTCCTATTTCAGTATCTGAATGCTTCTTTCGTTGCCAATGCATTTTCGACATTTAAAAAGGAATGCCTATTATCAAATGGTAATGGAATGTACTGGCAGTGTTCAATTAGATGGGCTCAAAGGGCGCGCATTGAATGCTATCTGTGGTGTGGATGGAGGAAATTTGTCACGGAAAATAAGTTATGCGCTGGTGATAGGATAAAATTGGAATTATGAAAAACGAAGACAATTTAATCGTAGTTCAAAAAATTTAGTGTGTTGCTGGAATATTTAACTGGAATGTTTAACTTATGTATGTTGTGGTAATATTTTGGTGCTCTTTACGCACAAGGACATATTTTTTTGGTTGGCACTTGTATTTTGGTATGTATGCCAACGTTTTATTTAAATGGATGAAGTATGAGTTTCTATATTAAACAATTTTGTTAATTCAGCTAACGACTAATGGAATCAATTTACATAATGGTAAACCTTCATTTTCGATCACGGCTTGTTAAAACAATAAATGTTTTGTATTGAAAAGTAAATTAATTTCCAATAAATAGGATGAATTCGAGTGATTAAATCGATTTTGAAAACAAAATGGAACATTACTTAATAACCTATATTTTAATAGTTGATAAAATCTGAAAAAAGAAATACTGGGTTTCTACAACGTAAATACGTTTCACGCTCATTAATTCGTGTTTATGGTTATGTTTAATTGAATTTATTACTGTGTTGGTGAAAGAAATCATTAAATAGAGGTGGCGGTGGTGTAAAAAGAAAAAGAGTTCAGGACATAAATGCATTCTTTATTGAATATGACTACGTGTCTACGATGGTTGGTCTTGTAATAAATGAGGACACAGTTTTTAGTTGGAATAACTATGTCATCCATTTCTGAGACAATTAACTCATGCAACAATTCATACAATGCTGAAGTTGTTCCTTTTATCAGGTATCATCCTTTTTTTTTGTATCTGAAACTGTATAACTTCAAAGTCATTAGATAATGGACATGGAATTTCACATTAGTTCTGATATATGGTCTGTCTACACAAAATACATAACCCACACAGTTATCAAAATGAAGTTAATATGGTCTGAATTTTCTATACATTTTGAAAGACTTCTTTAAATACAACATTTGTCGTTGAAGACAATGGTTTTTTGTCAGAATCATGGATTAAAATTTTTAATCCCGATTTGCTCTGAACCCTAGAAACTGCGACATATAATTGACCATGGCTAAAGACTGGTT
>Ga0209589_1009843_pt1 | contig 14207 bp, 8 predicted proteins | sample CowpeawhiteBW_FD_187525 | JGI IMG/M metagenome (GOLD analysis project Ga0209589, IMG submission 187525) | Root nodule microbial communities of legume samples collected from California USA - Cow pea white BW (SPAdes) (version 2) | ecosystem: Host-associated > Plants > Roots > Nodule | place: USA... | reverse complement strand
GAGATATGTGTCAGTTTTAGAAATTTGTTATTATTTTAGATTAGGAGTGAGATATTCTAAATATTTTATACTTGATATTTGTTATATTTTGCTCTATATATAGAGTATATCAATAAAATACAAAAAGATGTTCCTCCGTATAACATATCACATATATCTTTTATATCTCTCATATTATCAAAAGCCCTAAAATTCCCAACATACGTGTAGAGTCTTACCGAAAGGTAAGGTGATGATTCCACTCGATTATAATTTTGACTACTTGTTTAAGTCTATGCAAGAAAAAAAATGTGAATAACGTCCCACTTAAACTCACCCAAGAGAAGAAAATAGACGCTAAGGTGTCTGCAGGGAGTCCGTTTCCAGCAAACCCCGTATATAGAAAGAATATTAAAGATTGAACCCTGTCACTTCAATTTTAGTTTCACATTTTGTTTCAATCCTTAAACTTCCAAATTAATTATATAGAAAGAATATTAAAGATTGAATAAAATCAATATATCTCATTTAATAATCGACTATGTTGTACCATTGCAAACTTCAGAAAACAACACATAGAATCTTGTATTTTAAGAACAACATTGATAGTACTCTTTCTCTCACCAAATATGTCAAATGCCTTTTCAAATGGTTATCTTTAAATGATTATCTCCAACTGTATTACACATAAGTGTTCATCAATATAATTGGGTTAGAAGTGCATTAAGAATGAGAAGCAATAAAGAGATAGAATACTATGAAAGAAGAAAATGGTAAAATGAGACTCGTGAGATGAACAGCAATGAAAGTGAAAATCTTTATTCGTTGCGTGCAATGAGAGGAAATAAAGTTTATTCCGACGCAAGCACACACAACAAAGACACACACCAATGAGTTCATTGCGTGAGCAAATCAAAAGTTTCTTATATTATAATTACATCAAATTGATCAATCCCTGAATGGCTAAGATGTCAGAAAAAGTAAGCACTGAAGAGAGGTTGGCGCGGCTCAGAAACGCCTACGAAAGATCAGAAATAGGTTCGAAGGCTAAGATACAACGCGTAGCACCTCATCTTGTGGGAGATGGAAGAATGCATTACGAGAAGCACTTCACGCCAAAGCTCATGTCTCTGGGTCCCATCCATTACGGTGCTCCCAAACTGCAGCTAGGAGAAGAGTACAAGCAAATGTGGGCATCAATGTACCTCAGCTCCACCGACAAAACCCCGGAGTTTCTGCTCGGAGAGATTGCACAAAATGTTGAAGCTCTGAAAGAGCTGTTTGCGCCGGATCTTTTCACCGGAAACCATCTTTTTTGGAACTATTCCGAGCAAGGGTTCAACAGCTTGGAGGAAATGATAAGCTGGACGCTGTTGGTGGATGGTTGTGCCCTGCTACGAATCCTGGAATACGCGCAACCTGAGCGACCAGAGAAAATGAATGTGAAGGATGAGCAACTGAGTCCGGTGTTGCAGGATGTTCTGTTGTTGGAGAACCAGCTTCCGTACCCATTGCTCAAACTTTTATGGAGAGGAACCAACATGGAGTTGATCCAAACCATGAAACAATTTCTTATGCTTTATGAATGGGCCACTGCAAATAAAGAGAGGATCGAATTCGAAGCACCCACTCATCTTCTCGATCTTCACCGCTCCATGATCTTGTATGACAACCCTCCAAAATATACAACATATGTTAAAACTGAAGACATCCCTCCACAAAAGACACAGTATTACAATTCAACTGAAGAATTCTGGATAACATATAGGTATCGAGTTATTTTAAAACTACCCTGTTTGTTTTGAGAATGAGTTTAAGTATCAGATCGATTAGAAATAAAAGAAATTAGTGTTATATGATGATAAAAAGTCATAAATTTATTATTTAAGTTTTAAGTTGAAAATAATGTAAAGACTCAAATCTTATTAATATTGTATATCTTTATTAAACCTTCTCTCTTAAAACCTAACAATTTGATTTTGGCGTACAGAAACATAACGGAGTTGAAAGCGGCAGGGGTTGAAGTGAAAGCGAGCAAGACACGTAACGTAAAAGACGTAACTTTCTCCCTTGGAAGGTTCCGTTCGGAATTGACGCTCCCGGAGATGATTGTGGATGAGAACACAGCTAGTTTTACACTGAACTTAATAGCGTACGAGACGTGTCCAGATTTCGCGAATTTCGAATTTTGTAATCACATATCGTTCTTGAACTCCTTCATAGACACCCCTGATGATGTGAAAGCGCTGAGATCAGCAGGAGTTCTGATTAACTCTCTAGGGAGTGACAAAGATGTTATGAACCTCTTCACTACCATAAACAGTAACTTGGTGCCTAACATGAAGAAGTATGCTCATGTCATGTTTCAAATTGAGAAGCATTATCGGCATAAATCTTTGCCAACTTGGATAGCCCTTGCCTATAACACCTACTTCAGCAACCCTTGGACCATCATTGCCTTATTTGCTGCACTTCTGGGTCTTATCCTCACTTTTATCCAAACCTGGTGTACCCTTCACCCACCAAAATAGCTTCACACTTTCAAACCACTGCACTTTAAGGTATTTACATATATACTATTTTCTTCCCAATTTGTCTATGGTATTTTGTATTATTAGAACTTTATGGATAAAAAACTTGTTCAATTTGTTGTTGTTGTTGATGTAACCTCATAATTAAAACTAGTTTTGTATATTTGTATTCGTCTTTTTTTATTATGTCATGTTATAGTTTTTACGAATGAAATTTTAAATGTGTATTGTTTTTTATTTTATATAATTGTATTTATTAAAGTGATGTTGTAAGAAAGAAAGTTTGATTAGTCAAACATTATGACATTTGTAGTTTAATTGTAAAAAGTAGATGTGGTTACTTTTTTTCTTTTACTTTATTTGATACTTTCTTCTATAAGTTTTCTTTCTCCCTTTTCTTTTGATTTACTATGTTTTTATTCTTTTGTTTTACATTCATGTTTTCCCCTTAGGATAACAATATATAAAACTGACCACAAGTCGTAAATAAAATTAAATCCATTTTAGAGTAATATAAATGAAATTTAACCTCCCTCGCCTTTGCTAAAATAGTTGAAACCAAAATAAAATTGATAATCATACAATTTTGTCAATAAATTTACTAACAAAATATTGATAACTAAATATCTGTATGTAAATTTTGTTGATGAATAAAAAAATTCATGACCAACTATCGATGAAGACAAATCTACAAATCTATTGATAAATATTCATTTATTATTTATCGGTAATCATTGATAAATTTTGGTTGTTGATAAAATTTATCAATAAATATCATGATCGGATTTTCTTCTTCATCCCTTTTTTTTTTCATTATTTTTCTTATTCTTCCTCCTTTTCTGTCAACGTCTCTGTTGCCATGCCTGCCGCCTTAGATTCCTTCTTCTTATTTCTTCTTTTATTCTTTTCTTCTGCCACATCTTCATTTATTTTATAAAAAAATTGTTAGATATTTTATAGGAAATGTTTTTTTACCGACAAATCTACGATGGAAAATTTTATCAATAATAAAAACTATAGATTATGATGGATTTACTATAAGATAATAACAAACTCGTTAGATTTATCCACGAATTTTAAAAGATTTAGTTACAAATATATTTACTAATAAATTTTAAGAAAACAAACTACTTGTCAAGAAATTTACCAATAGGTTCTAAAAAAATTAATTGCCAACTGATTTCGTCACGAATGGATCAATATATGAGTATAAGATCATTTAATTAATATATTATCTATTGTACATCGTATTAAAGTAATATTGTAAGAAAGAAAGTTTGATTAATCAAACATTATAATATTTATAGTTTAATTATACATAAAATACAGAGTAGTTACTTTCTTTCTTTTACTTTATTTGATAGTTTCTTCTATAAGTTTTCTTTTCTTTATCCTTTTCTTTTAATTCACAATGTTTTCAATATTTTGTTTTACATTTGTGTTTTACCTTATAAAATAATTTTTTTAACCATCCCGTCGAACTTTAACGAAATTATATATTGTTTTCGTATGGAATTGTAGTTATTAAGAGATTGTAATTATATATATATATATATATATATATATATATATATATATGATATTATTTTTATATATATAAGATAATTTGACATTATTTTTAACTCAAAATTTTAAATTAATAAAATTATGAATCTTTCATTTAATATAGTGTTTAACTTTATATATTCTATCTAATGTGGAACTTTGACTTATATTTGGACTATTCCCAACAAATTTATTATAAAATTATGTTATTTATATACATTATTTCTTGAACCTTTTAAATTATTAAAATACACATAATATATTAAATAATCTTATATATATATATATATATATATATATATATATATATATAATACATGTTTTCAATTTTTTTTAGTTGTTTGGTTTGTCAAGAAATTTATTTGTATTTCCAAGATATTTTTTCTAATTCTTTTTCTACTTTTTTTAATATTTGTATATATTTCATATTTTATTTTCAAATGAGAATGTTTAACACTCTCAATTTAAGTGTTCAATAGTATAAACATTTCATTTACTAGATAATATAAAAAATTATCTTCTTTATTCTATTATTATTACTTTTTGTTTCATTTGAAGAACTCTTTTGTTTCGTTAAAACAATTTTTATTTCGCTAAAACAATTTTTGTTATCTCTCAACCATCAACTAGGTCAATATTTGGAAAGTTTTCTCAAATCTCTAAGGTATTTTTCATCTAATCATATCCTAAATTATACGTTTGTTTATGATTTCATTCAATGGTCTCTCAAAATATTTTTTAGATATATATTTGATAATTTTTAATATTTTAATTTTTTATTTATTTTTATCATGTAGAATACTATTTTGATATATTTCATATTTTTTTTCTAACTCATTATCATTCATGTAATTTTATCACTATAATTGCATAAATAAATTTTAGTTACTATAATATAATAATTTAATGTAATTACCATGAATATTTTTTATCACCATCCAACATATGTTAAAGTTCAAAAGATGAAATATTTATGTTAAAATTTTAAAATTATATTATTATTAGTTTAATCTTTGTTCTTTATGTGATTTTGATCAAATGATATATTATAACTTTTATTAGTTTATAAAAAAAGAGATTTCATTAGAATTTAAAAAATTGTATTTAGTGGACATTTAAAATATTTTGTAATATTTGTTGTTTGTGTGATTTTGATCAAGTAATATATTATAACTTTTATTAGTATATATATATATATATATATATATATATATATATATATATATATATATATATATATATATATATAAAGATTTTATTAGAATTTCAAAAATTGTAGTTAACATACATTTAAAATATTTTTTAATTGGAATATTTGTTTTCATTTTACATTTTTTTAAATATACTTTTAATATTTGTTTTTATTATTTTATAAAAATTAATTAATTGGCATTGAAACAGTAAGAAAATGGGTATAGGTACGAGTAAAAATCCGTTACCCGGTGAAGATGAAGATGACACAAAAATTTGATACCCGTTAGATTCGGATAAATGAATGAATTTTTTCTCTGAGGATAGATATGAGATAGTGAAACTCATTTTTGTCCATTGTTATAATATAACTATAAAAATACATATTTACTATCAATTTTGTTTTGAATGTTTTTTCCTAGTAATACTTACAAATTATTTTATGAAAAATAATTTTACAAGAAATTGTTGTCAATTTTTTTGTAAGATATATTTTATAAAAAATTTTGTAAAAGATGATTACAAAATTTTATAATTTTATAAAAAATAATTATCCACGAAAAAAATATTTATAAATTATAATTTAAAAAAAACAAAAAAGAAAATATTTTCTTGTAAAATTTTATAACAAATCTGTAAAAAAATTTCCATAAAACATAAAAAATTCTAGGAGTACATATACAAGAAAGTAAATGAAGTTAAATCAATTTGAGAGTAATATAAATGAAATTTAACCTGAGTTCCCTTTGCTAAAAAAGGTTGAAACTCAATTATGACTGTTTGAAGATGGAAATTCAAATGTCAAATTATAATATCTAAGTACATTATTGAAATGTCTAAAAGTGTTTAGAAATAGAAGAGAATATGAAAAGGAGTTGTCTAAGGAAGGAAGAAGGTAAAGAAAAAGGTTTGGGATGTGTAAGAAACCAAAAAATACTATACTATAGTAGTTTTGGCATGCACATATTCTGTGAACAGTTACTATTTTATAAATTTGATGCTATATATATAAATATCACGACGTTAAATGATGAATTATAATTTTATAATAGCCTCGGATAATTGCATATAGGTAAGAAAAACAAAATCTTATGCGAGGAATTAACAAGATTTGAGAATATTAATATCATACAATTCTCACTTCCAATTCACAACAGAAGAATCAATTGAAGAATCCGAAAAATATAAAAACCTATTTATTTATTTATTTATATTTATTAATTAAGTAGCATGTCATGGTGATTCAGCAGTTTTAGGAAGAAGCCCCTTTTCTCTGCATGCATCAATTGCTTGAGTATACATATCCTCCAAGCTGTATTTGAATTCGAATCCCAGGTCTCTCAGTTTCTTCGAAGATAATCTTACAGGCACCAATGCATCTGGAATCTTCTCAAACCTAAAAATCCATTGTGTGCAATTACCCAAATAAGTGAGTACTCAATATTTTGAACAGAGAAATAAATGGAACATATCATCTATATGAAAACCTTATATTATAAATATGATATTTAAATTTGGTGAGAGACTTACTCAGTCGGAACCTTGTACTCTGGATATTTTTTGTTAATTAATTGTGCAATCTCATGAATAGTGACGTCACATGCATTGCAGATGTATCTTCCTTCAGCTTTTGGCTCTTCGAATAGAAATATGTGAGCAAGACAAATATCTTCTATGTGCACCAGTTTACCCTGTCTTATGATCGAATAATGCTCCTCTTTTCCTTCATATATATATAATTAATTCTTCAATAAATTTGAATAAAGAAATAAAAAAAGGTGTTTGAGAATTTTGTAAATTTACTTATGATAGGGGAAAGTGCTGTGATTATGCTAGATGGCATTGATGGAGGCAGAAAGGCGCCGACAACAAGAGTTGGAAGGATAGTGATGAAGTCCAATCCATTCTCTTTCGCAAATTTCCATGCTTCTTGCTCTGCCAGAGTTTTCGAAACGAAATACATCTACATTCAAACCATATTAAAAAAAATAATTATTTCGAAATACATCTACTATCTCTATAAAGATATCTCCTACTTAAGATTATTTCTTTAACACTATAGATTACCAGAATAAATCGAATTCCTAATAACATAGGTGTAAAGATTCCATTGAGAAATAATGATTATTCCCATGGATGTTATATACTATAGTGTAGAGATCTTTGGTTTCGATTTTTTTTTCGATGGTATATTCTGGTTGAAAAATCGGAGTATATACAGATATAATAAAAAAGAAGAGTTTAGGCAGTTTATATTTCAAGAAAAAAATTCTGGTAGGTAAGTCAATCGAAGTCCAAAATAATTCATAAATATTTAAAACTAGAAAACTATAGGGTAAATTTAAATGTGGCAAATTTTATGAGCAATTATTTTTTAATATTTTAGGAGAGCAAGTTTACTGTGCTTTTGGTTGTTAATGGCTATTATAGTGACATGTTTTGTAATAGTTGGAAGACATTATGGTTTGGAGATGAAAAACCAAATATAAGTTCTTGTAATGCCATGAAATACACAAGAAAAGTGAATCAAATTATTCACCAAAAAGTTTGATTTGCTAACAAAGTGATATCAAGAGCTAGTTAGCTTGAGTGTTTGAGTGAGGAAAAAGAGAGTGAGAGATGGTCGATCTTATAAATAGTATGTCCTTGCCTCAAGATGAAAGCTCTCTTTGACTCCAAGGAAAATTAAGAGGTGGTGGAAAATGGTCATGCAGAACCAGAAAATGCCACGACTTTGTCGAATTCCCAGATCACTGCATTGCAAAAAGTGTGTACGAAGGACGTGACAGCTTTGTACATCTTGTACCAAGCTATGGACGAGTCCAGCTTTGAGAATATTGCAATAAGGGGGATGATCGAGTGAAGTAGGTAAGGCTTCAAACACTCAAAGAAGAGTTAAAGGGCATGAGAATGAAAGAAACTAAAGGAGTAGTCGAGTACGTAACTCGGATTGAAACTGTGGCGAACTAGCTCGGCAGAAATGGAGAGACATTGCCCATTAGCCGAGTTGTAGAGAAGATTTTGAGATCATTGACCAACAGAATGTGGTATGCGCAATTGAGGAGTCCAAAAACCTATCAACACTCACAGTTGAAGAGCTTATTAGGTCATTTGAGGCGCACATGTAGCAAAAGAAGAAGAAGAAGAAGAAGGTGGAGTCGCTTGAACATGAGCTCCAAATAAAAGCAACAATCAAGGAGGAGAAGGCACTTTACACTCAAAACACTTGAAGTAGAGGAAGAAGCCAAGGGTCTTTAAAGAAGCAACACATAGTAACATTGTCAACATGTAAAAGCCGAGTATGTAGCAGCACCATTGAGTGTCTGTCATTAAGTATGCTTAGAAATATTCTAAGCAAATTCGAGCATAAACAAGAAAATGGGACCGTAGTTCAAGTAGATAACAAGTCAGTCATTGAGTTGGCAAAGAACTCGGTCAATTATGAGAGAAGCAAACACATTGATGTGCATTTTCATTTCATCTGAGAACGGGTAAAGGAAGAAAATGTGGAAATGGTGCACATAGGAAGCAGAGAACAAGTTGCAGACATGTTTACAAAGTCATTGCCAATTATGTTATTTAATAGTTGCAAGAAGCTGATTGGGATGAGGATGGAAGAAGCATTTAAGTTTACAGGAAAGTTTTGTTAGGTAAACTTCAATGTCGCAACTGAGCAGTTACTTTTTTTTTTTTTTTTACTAGAGCAAAAGTTAAGAGTTTAATGTGTTATGTTTTAGTTGTTAATAGCCATTATAGTGTCATATTTTGTAATAATTGGCAGACATTATAGCTTGAAGATGAAAAGCCTAATGTAATTCATATAAATTGTAATGTCTAGTCTTGTTTACATGAAATACACAAGAAAAGTGAATCAACTTATTCACCAAAAAGCTTGATTTGGTAGCAAAACTAAATGGACAAACACTAGTTCTAGTAGATAACCAAAGCCTATATTTCAAGAAATAGGCTTCCATTCTTTGAGTGAACTAAAACCTATTCTCAGGCAATTACAGTATAGGCTTCGGTTCTATAAAAAACTGAAACCTATACTTTGAGACTCAAGTAATCATTTTTGAAAAGCAATAACATTTCTTAAATTATTAATAAGGTGTAGCCACCGATTTTGGAATAATCGAAGTCTATACTCTGGCTATTTGAGCAAGTTTCGATTTACTCAAAGAACTTAAACCTATAGTCAAACAGTTAGAGTATAGATTTTAGTTATTACATAATCTGTGCGTATATTTTGTTAATAATTTAAAAAATACCATCATATTTTTAAATTCGTTTTTCTTAAAAAATACTATATTGGGCCAAGTTAAATGCTCTTTTTGCAATATTGATAATAACATAAGTAGTTGGTTAATGCCAATTGAATGAATGTTCTAGCATAAACATAATTATGAAATTGGATAATGAAAGACAATGAAGGTGTGAGGGAGAAAAGTACTAACCCAACCAGGCATCTTTTCTCTTCTGCATAACTCAACATCAGTCCAACAGGTCTCATCATACAAAGACTTATGGTGATTAGTAATATGTGTGGTTATGGCTGAGGATGTGTAAATTAGTCTTCTCACACTTTTTGCCTTCAAGCAAGCTTTCATGATATCTATCACTCCCCTTATTGCAGGCTTTATCACTTCATTCTGCAATTCCAAACCACATTATAATTATGATTCATTCTCAGCAGAGAATCATCTTATAAATTTGAAATTGACATAATGATGAGTGAACCTCAGGATCTTTGGACTCAAAATCAATGGGTGTGGCCACATGGAAAACTCCAATGCAACCTTTAATGGCTTCATCAAAGCTTCCCTCTTCTGCAAGGTTAGCCTTCCACAGTGAAAGCTTGCTCTCTGCACCTGGTATGTCCAGCAAGGGCTTCACCTTCTTCATGTTATCTGCAGGGTGCACATGCATAATAATAGAGCTATGAACATTTTTAATTTCTTTACTGAAAGAAGTTTTGAATAGTATTTTATACTTAGTAATGGTCACAATTCCATTTCGTACTCATTTTTTTTTTTCTTTCTTACCTTTAATGATAAGTAGACATGTATCCATTATAGAAAAAAACAAAAGCAAAAGATTCCTCTCACATGTTTTCCCTCTAATCTTCTCAACAAATTTAATAAAAAATTGAAAATATAACATGAAAGAGTCTTTATCCTTAATATAAATAAGAGTTATGATACGTTAACAAAGTTTTTGACAAAGTTTCTATTCAAGTAAAAAAACATTATTTTATTATTTTATTTTAATTACAAAATAAAAATTTAATCTGTTTTAATTCTATTTTTAGAAACTTTGTTAAATTTGTCAAAAAAAAATTTGTCAAGAGGTAATTTTCCTATAAATAAAGTTAGTGATACTTTAATCCACTTTTTTTTTAATTCATTATTTTAATCACCATTAGATTATCTATTTTGATTTTATTTAATGATGTGATTTGATGATTTAACGGTGATTGAAGTGATGAATTAAAAGTAGATAAAAAAATAGATTAAAATATTATTATTCTATAAATAATTTATGAAAACTTATTTTAGTTAAAAATGAAAAATTATTTTTGTCTTTTTCTCTTAAAATTGTATGTAGAAAGCAACTGATTGGAGAAAGTTTTTATAAATAAGTTTATTCAAAAAAAAATCCAGAAAAAAATTATTTCATTTATTAATTTTCTTCTCTTATAAAATTTTCTAAGAGTTTGCCCAGCTTGTCTTTATCCTCAATAAGACTCGTAGCTTCAATAAGAATTTGTTCTCTGCATAATTTCTTACTTCAATATGTTCTGCCCAACAACTTTCAAAACTTTTCTTTAATATTATAATCCTAAGTGTCTCTCTCTCTCTCTCTATATATAGAAATTTAGTTTACATAAACATCACTCGCAATATATCACATATAATATTATTCTCAATTTAATATCTTAAAATAATAATTTGATGAGTTTTACTCTTATATAATACTTTACTTTTTTATTTTTAATCAATATAAAACTTAAACTTATACTTAAATTACTAACCGTTTGAACTAACTTTTGGATACGTAGATAGAACTTTATAAACTTGAGACTAGAATGAAACCAGAAATTCGAAAGGGTAAACAAAAAGACCTACTTTAGGCTATGATATTGATGTTGGAAGATGAAAAAAATGAATTTAGAGAGTGAGATGAAAGGAACCTGGGTCAACAACGGTGGCTCGAACCGTATAGCCACGCTGGATGAGTCTCATGACAAGCCATGATCCGATGAAACCAGAAGCCCCTGTAACGCAAACGGTTAAGGATTCTGAATCCATTGTTCCGGCTTCTCAAAAACTGCAGAATGAAACCTTCCCTCTTCGAATGTTGCTGACGAATTGGGAAAGCAATGGAAGACATGTTGGGGGGTGTGGTGTTCGAACGTTTTATAGTTAGGTGATACTGAGTTTCACCTAACTAGAATAAACTATTCAAATCTCGTGGAGGTATGATTCAATAAAATATCACAATGGGTCGTTGGTTGCTAAGAAAATTTCAAAAAAAGGTTGGAAGAAGTATATTTTGATGGAGTTGTTGGAAGTAACGTTATCGTCAAAAACATGAACGATGATATTTTACTTTTATATATGAAAAATGTTTAAATAACACTCCACATAGACCTTGAAAATTTGCAATAAAATAAAATTAGGAGTTGCCAAAATTGACTCTTCAGTGGACTATGTTGTGAATTTTATCCTGTGTGGTGTCTCTTAAAGTGCTCACAAACTTTACCATTGGCCAGTTATCACGAGGACTTTAGGGGGTTTTCGGAAAAGTTTGGTGGTGGGTGGGCATGGATCGGAGATCCAATCTAGATCTAAATATATGTAGATCAGTACTTTTTTTTTAACTAGTTTGGATCAAGTTGTACGTCTATATTCAAATATAGGAATTTCTTTCTGCATTCCATGATTTCTTCTTGTACCCCATATTTTCCAAAATTCCAATTATACATTTAGTGTTATTATAGTTTTAGACCGTGCAATCTCCAAATATTCTGGATTGCACAATTATAATATAAATTTAGGTTTTGATTGTAAAATTTACAATGCAAATTATATTTTGGACTGTACAAATTTTATTATGAATTGTAAAATCTGTAATGCAATTATACATTTTGAATTATACAATTCGTAATGTAAATTTATATTTTGAATTTCATAAATTCGTAATGTAATTTTGCATATCAGATTATACGATAAAAATACAAATTTGAAAGTTGATATAAAATGCAAATTATAGTACAAATTGTACATTTTATAATGTAAAATTATATTTTAGATTGTGCCATCTATAATATAATTTTGTATTATGAATTGTTCAATCCAGAATGAAATTTGCATAATTTGTAATGTACAGAGATCGTCAAATTTGGAACTTACGTTCCACTTATTCTCATTTTCTTGCTTACATCATTCCTTTTGTTTTTGTTTTTAAATGTTTTTATCTTTTTTCATTTGTTTAGAGGAAGAAGATAGAATGGGAGTGGAGGTGAAAGAAGAAGATGGAATGAAGATAAAGACAGAAGTGATGAAAAATGGGATGGAAATGTAGGTAGAGGTGAAAGAATATAGGATGAATGTGGAGGAAAGTATGCGCATGCGATGGGAGAAGGGGAAAGAAGAACATAAGGACAAAATTGACTTATTAATTTGCCTATCGAGGTGCAGGAAGAAAACATAAGGGTGCAGGAAGAAATGGCCTTCAAATATTTGAATCAACATGAAAATCCAAAATCATAATAAAACTTAAACTTTTTTATAAATCCAATTTTAATTGTAAATATATATTTTAAAAATAAAATAACTATTTTATCTAATACATAAATATATGAAAAAAAAATATAATAATATTATAATTTATGAATATTAAATATTAAAGATAATATATTATGTAAACTCTTAATATTAAAAAAAAAAACAAAATCATATAAATGTCCTTATAAATCCCATAAACCAAATTCAAACAAAAACAAAATTTGATGCAAATTTAAGTACTACCCCGAGAAACAAGAGTTCATTTAATTAGAATTCTCATTCAAATAATTGCATTAGCACACTTTCCTGTAAGACGAGTGATGATAGCATAACCTAGAATTTTAAAAGGTGAACCAAATTTACCACAACTACAAGCAGCAACAAAGACCAACAGCAAACAAGAAAACCAAATCAAGTTACATGGCAAAGATAATTTATCCTATCTAGTATTTATTTTTTTCTTTTTGAACCTACAAATAACAGTGTATGCTGCTTATCATGCAAAAACAACAGAAAAGAAAAAAAAAAAACTATTCCTTTCATTTCTCTCTTGGGATTGACAAAAGCACCAGCATTATCTGCAGAAATATAACATCAAGACAACAAAAACATAACCCAATTAAAAAAAAAGAAAAAAGAAAAAAGAAAAAACCTGAACAATAAAATTCAATTAAACATTAAAAATTAAAATAAAAATTCATTGCAAGGGGAAATTCATAATAAGTACATACAAAATATTCATTATATCTAAGAATTCACTACACATCATCAAGTAAATGTAATATAAATGCAGAAGCAACACTTAACGAAATAGAAATTACAAAAAATAAACAAAATTAGTTGAAATAGGGAGAGTTATCGGTCATACCATCAGTATCCATCTCCATACCAAAAATCCATTCACAGTAAATGTATTTATAAATAAGAATTTGATCATAAAAAAAGGGATAACTGATATATATTTCTAACATTAAACTAATAGAAACATGGAAGACACACCTAAAAATAGTTATATATGAAAATAACAATGAAAGTCCATTCATGTACATATGGATTGCAAGATATATGAGGCTTGAGCTTTAAATCAAAGAAATCATAAGAAATCATGGTGTAGTCAACATTTTTTGAAAAATCAACTCTAAGAAGTAAAAAAAATATCATTATTTAATATATA
>Ga0209589_1009840_pt1 | contig 14215 bp, 7 predicted proteins | sample CowpeawhiteBW_FD_187525 | JGI IMG/M metagenome (GOLD analysis project Ga0209589, IMG submission 187525) | Root nodule microbial communities of legume samples collected from California USA - Cow pea white BW (SPAdes) (version 2) | ecosystem: Host-associated > Plants > Roots > Nodule | place: USA... | reverse complement strand
GACTGGAGTTCTGCAATACAGAGTTTGATGATTACTGCAAAGAAGCAGGTATAGTCAGGCACCTTACAGTACGACATACACCACAACAGAATGGTGTCGCTGAACGGATGAATCAAACACTACTTCAGCGTGCTCGGTGCATGCGTTTAAATGCTGGTCTCTCAAAAGAATTTTGGGCTGAAGTAGTTAATACTGCTGTCTATTTGGTGAACAGGTCTCCATCTACTGCTATTGATTTAAAGACTCCTCAAGAGGTATGATCTGGTAAACCTTCTAATTATTCTGGTTTACGTATATTTGGTTGTCCTGCTTATGCTCATGTGAATGATGGTAAATTAGAGCCTAGGGCAATGAAATGTATATTTCTTGGGTATCCTACGGGTGTCAAAGGATATAGATTATGGTGTACTGAAAATAATAGAAATAAAAGGTTTATTATTAGCAGAGATGTTACCTTTAATGAGTCTGCTATGTTTGGCCAAAAAGAGGAGGTTGAAAATATTGCAGGGAATAAGGGAGTTCATCAAAAGGTGGAGCTTGAGGTTGAAGATTCAAATAAAGAAAATTTGGATCCGATAGATCAATCTAGTAATGTCCAAGAAGAACCTCAAAGTATAGCAACAAGGAGAACAAAAAGGGAAATCAGAAAACCTGCAAGGTATGCAGATGTTACATGTGTTGTTGATACTAACTCTGTTTCATATGCCTTGGCAGTTGGTGAAAATCTCTATTATGATGAGCCTAAATCCTATAAGAATGCAATCCAAAGTAAAGAAGCATCAGAATGGTTAATTGCCATGAATGAGGAGATGCAATCACTTAAGAAAAATCAGACCTGGGAGTTAGTACCATTACCTAAAGGTGTAAAGCCAGTAGGATGCAAATGGGTGTTCAAGAAGAAAGAAGGGATTCTTGATGTTGAACCATCTAGATTCAAGGCAAGACTTGTGGCAAAAGGTTTTTCACAAAAAGAGGGAATTGACTACCATGAAGTGTTTTCACCTGTGGTAAAACATAAGACTATTCGAGTTTTGTTGGCCATGGTGAGCGCTTTAGATATGGAGTTAGAGCAACTTGATGTGAAAACTGCATTCTTGCATGAGAATTTAGAGGAGCAAATTTATATGTCGCAGCCAGATGGATTCCTTGAGGTTGGAAAAGAGAACCATGTATGTTTGCTAAAAAAAGTCCTTGTATGGTTTAAAACAGAGCCTGAGGCAATGGTACAAGAGGTTTGATGCTTTTATGGTTTCCTATAATTTTGTTCGAAATGAGTTTGATAATTGTGTTTATAGTAGGAAGTTGCAAGATGGTTCCTATATATATTTGTTACTATATGTGGATGACATGTTAATTGCAGCTAAGAGCAAGACTGATATTGATGCTCTTAAAGCTATGTTAAACAGTGAGTTTGAGATGAAGGATTTGGGTGCAGCCAAGAAGATTTTAGGAATGGAGATTTGGAGAGACAGGAATGCAGGTCTACTTTATGTATCTCAGAAGAAATACATTGAAAAGTTGTTGCAGTCTTTTCAAATGGAGAATTCTAAGCCTGTTAGTACTCCTTTGGCAGCACATTTTAAACTTGATGCTAGCACTCTTCCTAGTACTGATGAAGAGAAGGATTATATGAATAAGGTTCCTTACTCGAGTGTTGTTGGGAGCTTGATGTATGCAATGGTTTGTACAAGACCAGATTTGGCTCATGCTGTGAGTGTGGTTAGTAGATTTATGGGTAATCCTGGGAAAGCTCACTGGGAAGCTGTGAAGTGGATTATGCGATATTTAAAAGGTACTAGTAATATATGCTTGGTTTATGGTTCCAATGATATTGAGTGTGGTCTTATTGGTTATGCAGATTCTGATTATGGTGGAAATCTTGTGAAAAGAAGATCTTTGACGTGTTATATCTTCACTCTTTATGGTTGTGCTATTAGTTGGAAAGCAACACTTCAGCCTACTGTTGCTTTGTCTACCACTGAAGCGGAATACATGTCTTTGACAGAAGGAGTCAAAGAAGGTATATGGTTGCAAGGTCTTATTGATAGCTTGGGTTTGCATGTGCAAAGGCGTATACTTTATTGTGATAGTCAAAGTGCATCGTGCTTGGCTAAAAATTCAGTTTATCACGAAAGATCAAAGCATATTGATGTCAGGTTGAATTTCATACGCGATGTAATTGAAAACAAATCGTTCTCGATAGAGAAGATATCCACCGTAGACAATCCCGCAGATATGTTGACTAAGCCTTTGTCTTCTGCCAAGTTTAAGCATAGCTTGGACTTGGTGAATGTTCGCATAGCTTGAGACTTTTCGGGGTGAAGAGGCAGGAGATTTCTTTTTCATCTTGTCATAACAGAAAGAGTTTATATAAATGACCTCTTATTTACCTGTTTTCTATTAGAATTTCATATAAGCGTATATCGTGGGATCGTAACACGGATATCAGATTTCACTTCTTTTTATAGAAATATACTATATATCACCAAACATACATTCATGAAAGATAAAATTAATCCCTTGTAAATATTTAATCAAGCTTAAGTTTAAAAAATTCATGACTTTCTCAACACTTTATTACACTTAATTCATTTAATAGCAAAATTCAAATTAAAAGAAAAACTAAAATCTCTTTCATAAAACATATTAATAAGAACATTATCCCCCTGTAGAGCTGGGATAGCAAGAACATCGTCTTCTTCGCCACCACCTTAGGTTTGACCTAACCAAATGTTCATCATCCCCATTTAGAACTCATGGTTGACTTATAATCAAAATCTACCATCCTAAACACTTGTATTACAAGAAATATACCCTTCAAATATTAAAAAAATTATTATATAGTATTTGTACAAAATTATAATTTAAGATTATAATATTGTATACAAAATTATAATTTAAGATTATAATATTGCACGCAAAATTATAAAATTGTACGCAAAATTGTAATATTGTACACAAATCTAAGAGTGAACATTTTGTGAGTTGTCGACAACATAAGTAGATGGAGGGTTAGAAGCATCGCAAGCCATTAGAATACTAACACATCACTCCATCACTATAAGGAGGGTTAGAAACACCACAAGTCATTACAGTATTAACAATGTTTTTTCCAGCCATTACAATATTAACTGCGTTTTTTCAAGCCACAAACCATTATAACATTAGATGGTTTTGCATTTTGTTTTCTAAACAAAATGAATATATAAATGTATAAACGTGAGACACAAATGAAGGTAAAGAGCTAAAAATGATGGAAGCAGAACAAAAAAACAAATTGTGTGACAATAGGTACCTTTGGTGAGTATCTTAGAGTTTTTTTTTTTTTTTTTTTTTTTTTTTTTTTTTTTTTTTTTTTTTTTTTTTACTTTTTTGTGAGTGCAAATTAACTAATCTTCTAGCAATGAAACAATAAAACAATGGTTGATTTTAGTAAAACTAGAAATTAATCCAATTTTAACTTTTAAATTTTAAATAATAAAATAGTTGGTTGGTGTTGTGATGTTCACACTTTGTATTAATTTTTAACGGGGAAATGAATTTTAACAACAATTGTATTAATTTAAAATTGGATGAAATGTGATGACTACACATGTAAAAATATATTTTTTTAACTTTTAGTTGGGTTTATGTTTAATTTAAACTGAATTTATTTACTTAAGAAGGTGAAAGAGGTCGTGCAACAAAAAATTGAAAGAAAATGTAAATTTATATTACCATCTTGTACGGTGATCTTATGATCATACTATGTTACCATTGTACACGTAGAATCTAACTCGTAAATACGATGTAAACACGTAGGATCTTACGATTTTAGGATTTAAATCTCGATTTTGACTACCTTACTTAAAACTAATATCAAAGAACAAATATTGTATTTACGGAATTTTTGGTATTATTTTTTTTATTGATCTTCAAAATGTATTGATATCAGTATATTAAAAAATATATATTCTAAAATATCAATTTTTATTAATGGATCTTGAAGAGAGTAGAGAGTTTAGGGTAGAGTGTACCAGAGTTTACAAATAAGGTAAATAAGAAGGAAATTTTATTTGTTTAGAAACATGATTGTTTATATATAAATGAATTCTTATTTAAGTGTTTTCTAGAGATATAAAAAGCATTTTATTTGTTGAATTTTTGTATTATTTTTGTATTGATCTTCAAAACGTATTAATATATATATATATATATATATATATATATATATATATATATATATATATATATATATATATATATATATATATATATACATATATATATATATATATATATATATATATATATATATATATATATTAAGATATCAATGTTTATTAGCATATTTTGAGGGAGGTAGAGAGATTAAAGTAAGGTTTGAGAGAGTTTACGTAGAGAGGAGGGAAATTCCATTTTTATAAAGAGATAATTGCTTTTATATAGATTTTATTTAATGGTTTTCTATTTTTACATAAAACTTCTTAATAATAAAATAATCAATGACATCATATAAAAGTTTTATCTTATTTAAAAATAAAATTAGGCTATTACATTTAATCTCAAAGAACAAATATTGTATTTATTGAATTTTTAGTATTATTTTTATATTGATATTCAAAATTTGTTAATATTGGTATATTAAAAAATATATATTCTAAAATATCGAAGTTTATAAGTATATTTTGAAGAAAGTAGAGAATTTAGAGTAAGGTATAAGAGAGTTTAAAGAAAAAAAGAAATTTTATTTTTGTAGTAAGATAGCTGCTTATATATAAATGAATTCTTATTTAACTATTTTCTATTTATACTAGAGTTTCTTAATAATAAATTAATCAATGGAATCTTATTAAAGCTATGAATTTCTATGGTCTTACAACCGATCTTAGCCAACTTGCATTGTATTTATTGAACTTTGGTATTATTTTTTGTATTGACCTTCAAAATATATTGATATTGGTATATTAAGAAATATATACATTAAAATATCAATGTTTATTAGTGTATTTTGGTATTTTGAAGAAGGTAGAAAGTTTAGAGTGGGGTGTGACAGAAGTTGCCAGAAACGGTAAAGTAGAAGGAAATTCCATTCTTCTATATAGATAATGACTTTTATATATGAACACTTATTTAATTGTTCTCTATTTATACTAAAGCTTCTTAATAGTAAAACAATCAATGACATCTTATAGAAGCTAAAATTTCCTAGGGTGTTACAACTAATCTCAACGAAGAAGAATTGTATTTATTGAATTTTTTCGTATTATTCTTTTATTGATTTCAAAATGTATTGCTATTGGTATATTAATATATATATATATATATATATATATATATATATATATATATATATATTAAAATATCATTGTTTATTAGTCTACTCTAAAGAAGGTAAAAAGTTTAGAACTGAGTGTGAGAGAGTTTAGAGAGAAGGTAGAGAGGAAGAAAATTATATTTTTCTAGAGAGATAACTACTTTTATATAAAGGTTAAAATACTTCGTTGGTCTTTGTTTTGGTTCAGAAATCTCAAATTGGTCATCGTATTTTGATTGATCTCAATTTCGTCCTCATTTTTGTAAATGTGTATTAAATTAGCCCAATCATTAACAGTGTTAGAATTATTAATGTTAACTTCGTTTTGAATTTGTGACGTGACTTTGTGTATTATTTTTCAGTATTCGAAATTATATGTGTTGACTGAGAATTAAAAAGGGATTGTGATTAAAACCCTAAATTAACTAATCAGGGATTGCAATTGGTGAAGGGAAATATAAACCTGTATGCGAATGTGAATCCCGTGAGTGTGATTGCCTTCTCACCGCAATAGCAAACAGGTGTTAAATCGAACCTCCTCACCACACCCCCATGAGAAGAAACGCTAGAATTTTTCATCCCCCAACCATTGCAAGTGTAGGACGAGCAAGAATGAGAGGGAGACATTCAAAACAAAGGAGACAACTTCAACACCCTCTTTCAAACCCTTACCTTCAAATGTTTAGGGAACATAATCTCTTCTTAAAGGGGAAAGCAAGAACGACTATTTCCAATGTCAAACCACAAGTGAGTGACACATAAAAATACACATTACAGTCACAACATCACGTATAAACGCCATTTGCCAATTGTTACAGCCTCATTTTTGTAGAGAGATGGGTTCTTTTATATAAATGAACTCTTATTTAACTATTTTCTATTTCTACTAAAAATTCTTATTAATAGAATAATCAATGAAATCTTATACAAGCATTGTATTTATTGAATTTTTGGTATTAATTTTTTATTGATCTTCAAATATATTGATTTGGGAACAATAACAAAATATATTTTAAAATATTAGTGTTTATTAGTGTATTTTGAAGAAGGTAGAGAGTTTAGTGTAAGATGTGAGAGAATTTACAGAGATGGCATATAAGAAAGAAATTTTATTTTTCTAAAGAGACAAATGCTTTTATGTAAATAAACTCTTATTTAATTGTTTTTTTATTTATATTAAAGCTTCTTAATAATAAAATAATCAGTAAAATCTTATAAAAGCTATGAACTTCTATGGTCTTACAGCTAATCTCAACGAACTTGTCTTGTATTTATTGAATTTTTGGTATTATTTTTTTATTGATCTTCCAAATGTATTGATATTGGTATACTAAAAGAAATATATTTTAAAATATAAATGTTTATTAGTGTATATCGAAGAAGGTAGAGCGTTTAGAGTAGGGTGTGAGAGATTTTATAGAGACATTAGAGAAGAAGAAAATTCTATTTTTCTATAGGGACAAGTGTTTCTATATAAATGAACTCTTATTTAACTTTTTTCTATTTAAACCAAAGTTTCTTAATACTAAAATAATCAATGGCATCTTATAAATATTCTATCTTATTTAAAAAGGTTTTTTAGAGTCTTACAACTAATATCAAAGAACAAGTATTCATTGAATTTTTGTATTATTTTGTTCCTTCATCTTCAAAAAATGTATTGATACTGGTCTATTAAAAAGTATACATATTCTAAAATATGAATGTTTATTAGTGTATTTTGAAAAAGGAAGAGAGTTTAGAGTAGAGTGAGAGAGTTTACATTGAAGGTAGATAAGAAGGAAATTCTATTTTTCTATAGAGATAATTGTTTTTATATAAATGAAATCTTATTTAACTACTCTCTATTTATACTAAAACTTAATAATAAAATAATCAATGACATCTTATAAAAACTAAGATTTTCTAAGGTCTTACGATTAATCTCAATGAACAAACATTGTATTTATTGAATTTTTGGTATTATTTTTTGTTGATCCTCAAAATATGTTGATATTGGAATATATAATAAAAAGTATTTTAAATTATCAATATTTATTAATGTATTTTGAAGAAGGTAGAGAGTTTAGGGTAGGGTGTGGGGGAGTTTATAAAGAAGGTAGAGAAGAAGAAAATTTTATTGTTCTAGAGAGATAGATGCTTTTATATAAATGGACTCTTATTTAACTATTTTCTATAGGTACTAAAGCTTCTTAATAATAAAATAGATAGTGATATCTTATAAAAGCTAAGAATTTTTACGGTCTTACAACTAATCTCAGCAAACTTACATTGTATTTATTGAATTTTTGGTATTACTTTTTAATTGATCTTCAAAATGTATTGATATTAAAATATTAAAAAAATAAAAATAAAATATCAATGTTTATTTGTGTATTTGAAGAATGTAAAGAGTTTAAAGTAGGGGCGGGGGACTTTATAGAGAAGGTAGAGAAGAAGAAAATTTTATTGTTCTAGGGAGGTAGATGGTTTTATGTAAATGAACTATTATTTAATTGTTTTCTATTGATACTAAAGCTTCTTAATAATAAAATAATAAGTGAAATCTTATAAAAGCTATGAATTTTTACAGTCTTACTACTAATCTCAGCAAACTTGCATTGTGTTTATTGAATTTTTTTTGCATTACGATTGATCTTGAAAATGTATTGATATTAGTATATTAAAAAAATATTTGAAAATATTAATGTTTATTAGTGTATTTTGAAGAAGGTAGAGGGTCCGAGAGAGTTTACTTAGAAGAAGGAAATTCTATTTTTCTAGAGGATAGTTGCCTCTTAATTAACTTTTTTCTATTTAAATCAAAGTTCTTAATAATAAAATAATCAATGGCATCTTATAAAAGTTCTATCTTATTTAAAAAGATTTTTTAGAGTCCTACGACTAATATCAAAGAACAAACATTGTATTCATTGAATTTTTTTATATATTTTTTTCTTAATCTTCAAAATCTAATAATATTAGTATATTAAAAAGTATATATATATATATATTCTAAAATATAAATGATTATTAGTGTATTTTGAGAAAGGTAGAGAGTTTAGGGTAGGTTGAGAGAGAGTTTACATTGAAGGTAGATAAGAAGAAAAATCTATTTTTCTAGAAAGATTGTTGCTTTTATATAAATGAACTCTTATTTAACTATTCTTTATTTATACTAAAAAATTTTAATAATAAAATAATTAATAACATTTTATAAAAACTAAGATTTTCTAAGGTCTTACCATTCATCTCAACGAAAAAGCATTGTATTTATTGAATTTTTGGTATTATTTTTTTTGTTGATCTTCAAAATATAATAATATTGGTATATTAAAAAATATGCATTTTAAATCATGAATGTTTATTAGTGTATTTTGAGGAAGGTAGATAGTTTAGAGTAGGGTTTGAGAGAGTTTATAGAGAAGGTAGAGAAGAAGATTTTATTGTTATGGAGATGTAGCTACCTTTATATAAATGGACTCTTGTTTAACAGGTACTAAAGCTTCTTGATAATAAAATAAACAATGAAATCTTATAAAAGTTATGAATTTTTACGGTCTTACACCTAATCTCAACAAACTTGCATTGTATTTATTGAATTTTTGGTATTATTTTTTTATTGATCTTCAAAATGTATTGATATTGATATATTAAAAAAATATATTTTAAAGTATTAATCTTTATTAGTGTATTGGGAAGAAGGTAGAGAGTTTAGAGTAGGGTGTGAGAGAGTTTAGAGAGAAGTTAGGGAAAAAGGAAATTCTATTTTCTTATAGGAATAATTACTTTTATATAAATGAACTCTTATTTAACTTTTCTTTTTCTATTTAAACCAAAGTTCTTAATAATAAAATAATCAATGACATCTTATAAAAGTTCTATCTCATTTAAAAAGATTTTTTAGAGTCTTATAATTAATATCAAAGATCAAGCATTATTATCATTGAATTTTTGGTATTATTTTGATTTTCTTGATCTTCAAAATATATTGATATTGGTATATTAAAAACTTTATGTATTCTAAAATATGAATGTTTATTAGTGTATTTTGAAAAAGGTAGATAGTTTAGGGTAGGGTGAGAGAGAGTTTACATTGAAGGTAGATAAGAAGTAAATTCTATTTTCCTAGAGAGATAACTACTTTGATATAAATGAACTCTTATTTAACTCTTATTTATTTATATTATAACTTCTTAATAATAAGATAATCAATGACATCTTATGAAAATTAAGATTTTCTAAGGTTTTACAATTAATCTCAACGAACACACTTGTATTTATTGAATTTGTGGGATTAGTTTTTTGTTGATCTTCAAAATATGTTGGTATTGGTAGGGATGGCAATGGGGAGGGGCGGGGCAGGGCGGGGCGGGGACGGGTTTCGTTATCTATACCCATCCCCGTAGAAAAAATTCATCCCTATCCCCAATACCCAAATCCAACGGGTATCAAACTTTTGTCTCATCCCCATCCTCACCGGGTAACGGGTATAATCTCGTACCCATACCCATACCCATTTTCTTACTACTTCAATATTAATTTTAATTAATTTTTATAAAATAATAAAAAATTATGGTAAAGAAACATAATATTATCAAATATTCAATATTAGAAGATGGTTGTTTGTTTCTTCGATATCAAATACTTTAAAATAAATTATAATTGTTTACATTTTAGATTATAATACCAAATAAAATTTCATGAGAACCAAAACATTTATTAAATTTGCAAATATTAATGAAACATAGTTGATAAAATTTAAAAATATTTAAAAAAAATAAAAGGAAAACAAATATTCAAATTCTAACGTCCCATTTTAATAGATAAATCTATTCAAATAAAACATCGTACATATTATAATATCCAAGGGGCACGTGACTTAAAGTATAAGGATTTCACAGTCATCCAAGTATTCCATAAAGAAAACTAAGGCACACCACTGTACCCTTAACAAAACAGAAGGATTCAACAGATGACCAAAAGCTTGCTTGTAGGCAAGAGATTACAATATAATAATAACTCTTCAACGTGGGCTCAACCGCGAGCCCAACACCAAACCGTGTCCAACTAAGCTGCAACATTCCCGTCGCCATTGCGATCACTAGGAGTTCTCACAACTGCTCACATCAATAAATTAATGATCATCGCAAAAGGAGAAAACCACACACGAGACACACAAGCAAACATAAAGGGTAAGCTAGAGTAAAAAGGTTTTATCATACAATTGAACATATGAATTTAAAAGCTGAGAACACATAAATCACTCAACCATGTGATAGAAATCAACAAGACTCTAAGACCTATTTATCCGGATACATATAATCAATCGGATTCACTGAATGCTTGCACTTGTGGTGGCCTTTACTGCTCTACAGAGCCATTGCCAATGGCTTTCACCCTACCATGCACAAGGTTAGCCTTCAAACATCTAAGGTCGTTATCTTGCCAAAGACTAGGGCCTCTTGCTACTCTTACCACTCGAGTCAGTACGCTTTACATGAGACTAACTGACTCTTTAGAGTTTCAGGATGCAATCCTTACTTGAATCCTTACTTAGTTATATACTGAGGCACCACGACGAAATCTTATTAACAGGTTCGTGGAATTACATCCTAACCATGAGGCACCACCATGAGCTCTCACCAAGAGGGTCATGGAATTACGTGCTAACCATGAGGCATCACCATGAGATCTCATCAAGAGATTCATGGAATTACGTCCTAACCATGAGGCACCACCATGAGATCTCACCAAGAGATTCATGAAATTACGTCCTAAACCATACCATAATTATGTCTCACAAACCAAAAATTATCATGCATATCAATCTCATGCCAATATACAACCAACCATCCCATCATGTTCCATACGCATAATCATACCAACGTATCAATTCTAGTCCCAATATATCATATAGAGCATATATGGCATCATAACTTAAACTGTTTAAAGCACCCATCATCCAATCATGTGAAACACGTACATACACACTCAAATCAATCTCGCTCAGGCTAAAGAGCTCCCGTTCAGGCGAGAGGAACCCCTCGCTCAAGCTACCTGCTTTTGCCTGAGCGAGACTGCAAATAGAGGGCACGTCGAGGTCTCGCTCAAGCTAGCCCAACTCGCTTAGGCGAGACTACTCTCGCTCAAGCGAGTGGCCTTCGCTTAGGCGAGCCCTCGAAATAGTGGGTGAGTTGCTGCTGTTCTCGCTTAGGCGAGAGCTTTCATTTTGAGCAACCAACCCGCTCGTTTGGCCGAGTTCAGTAGAACTCCACCTGCTCTCACGCGTGCAGAGCCAAAAATCAAGCAGATACACAAGGCACACACATGTTCACACCATCACAGCACCATACAAACATGCAGGAACACGAAATAGACCAACAATAGGCAAACTAATCTTAAAGACATGAAAACCTAGCTTCCCTTACTTGGAAAATGATAGCCAAGGAAACCGATACCTAAGCCAACGAGCACTACAACTCCAAGAGCATATTCGAGAGCTGGAAACACTGGCACAAATTGAATATGAGGTTGCCAAGGTGAACCTCTGTTGGAACCACGAAGACAAAGCTTAGAAAAGAGAGAGGGTACAAGTTGAGGAGCAACTTACGTGGAATAAATGATGTTTCTTCTAGCTCAACGAAGAGCGGGAGTCAAACCCTAGCGGAGCTCACGTAGCAGCAAAGGGAGGAGGATGGGAACAATTTCTGGAAAATGCAAGAATGAAGGGGTTAGGGCTGGTTTAGGGGTTTTGAGCACCCTATGGGCCAGCCCTTAGGCCCAATAGTTATGGCCATGCCCTTAAACATAAGAGCAGAAAAAGTGGATCTTACACAAATTAAAATATATTTTAAATGTTTGTTTACTTCAATCTTTTACATTCTAATGAGTCTCTTTTTTATACACTAATAAAAGTTATAAAACATCATTTGATCAAAATGATACAAAGAACAAATAATAATCATAATAAAAGTTTAAAGTAAATTATAATTATTTACATTTTAGATTATAATACCAAATAAAATTTCATGAGAACCAAAACATTTATTAAATTTGCAAACATTAACGAAACCTAGTTGATAAAATTTAAAAATAATTTTTAAAAAATATAAAAGGAAAACAAATATTCAAATTAAAATATATTTTAAATGTTTATTTACTTCAATCTTTTAAATTCTAATGAATCTCTTTTTTATACACTAATAAAAGTTATAATACATCACTTAATCAAAATGATACAAAGAATAAATAATAATCATAATAATAAAATTTTAATATAGATCTTATATCTTTTGAACTTCAATTATGTTGGATGGTGATAAAAAAATATTCATGACAATTACATTAAATTTTTATATGGCAGAAATTATGATGAAAAAATTACAGTATGATTGATAATGAGTTAGAAAATAAAAAATAATTAGATAAAATATATTGAAATAGTATTCTACATAATGAAAATAAACAACAAATAAGAATATTAAAAAATTAACAAATGTTTAGAAACTGTTAGTGTATGGCCGGGTACATCCCGGCCCAGTAAGGGGAAAATGGCCGGGATCATCCTTGCCCAGGTACGAACACCCTCACACTCTGGCCCAACCACGGGGGCTTGGATCCAGCGCAATGCTGACAACCCAATAAGCGTGATGGCCGGGTACTTCTCGACCCTCTTGGCCGAGTACATCCCAGCCCAAGGGCTGATAGGCGGAACATGTGATTATGACGCAGAGGTACAGAGGGGCAGCGCGCAATCTCAGCTAAAAAAGGAAGGAGTTGATATCTGGCGAAATACAGACGGGCAAACCCTAAAGAAGGAAGGAATTGATATTTAAGAAGTACAGAGGACCAAACCCAAGAAAGGAAGGAGTTGATATTTGAGAAGTACAGACGGCCAAACCCCAAAAAGGAAGGAGTGGATCTTTGATAAAAGTACAGACAGACAAATCTTAGAATGGAAAGAGCTGATCTTTAACAAATACACAGAAGAACAATCTCAGCCAATAAGGAAAGAACCGATGCGTGCAACCTCAGTCGGAAAGGGAAAGAATCGATCCTCGAATACAAACGGCCCACAAATAGTAATAACAGGTCCATTAAGAAATTAGTATAAATTAAGGCCTAGTGAACAGGTAAAGGTACGCTTTTCTCACTAACCAATTACACCTCATATCTATCACTCACTGACTTAAGCGTCAGAGTGCCTGCAGGTACCCCTACCCCCGGAGTGCAGACGACAGGGAGATCCAAGAGGAGTCCAGGGAGGAGCAGGAGGAGGTTCGACACAGAGGGTTCTTGAGATCGTCTGGTTTCGCACTGAAATAGTATCGATCAGGTATAATTGGCACCCACTGTGGGGCCAGACAATTCTGAAGCAGGATGGTGTTGACAAGAGCAGCAGTCGATCAAAATTCAGTAGCAGCGGAGATGCAACGAGAGATGAACCGCCAATTGGAGGAATTGAGATGCAAGAACGAGGAAGAATTAAACACCCTAAGAGAGGAGAACCAGGGAATGCGAGCGCAAATTGAGCATAATCCCCCACAAAGGGAGGAATCCCGTAGTAATGAAGAGGGAGGGGACGGTACCGGGCGAGATGAGTCCCGAGTACAAACCACCACCAACCAAATAGAAGCGAGGCCCAGAGTAGCCAGACGCCAACCAAATATAATCTTTCATTTACAGTTTCTTATCGATCAGGCGACACCCGGATTTGAACTGGGGAAAAAGGATTTGCAGTCCCCCGCCTTACCACTCGGCCATGCTGCCAATAAAAATATAGATATGAAGTTTTTTAGAATACTCCCCCCTTTTCTTTCTATTGAAAAATTGAAAAACAATCTTGAGACAAATCGCAACCGTTAACTATTCTTTTATGAATTATTCTTGAATATTTGAATATAAATTTTTTTTTCTTAATTAGATCAGAAAATAAAA
>Ga0209589_1009838_pt1 | contig 14219 bp, 7 predicted proteins | sample CowpeawhiteBW_FD_187525 | JGI IMG/M metagenome (GOLD analysis project Ga0209589, IMG submission 187525) | Root nodule microbial communities of legume samples collected from California USA - Cow pea white BW (SPAdes) (version 2) | ecosystem: Host-associated > Plants > Roots > Nodule | place: USA... | reverse complement strand
CATCATATATCATGTCATCTTGCTTAGTTATTGTTGAAAATAATGATAGAACACCCTTTGCTAGTGAAGTTTTCTTTTCTGCTCTGTGATTAAATCTAATTTCATCTCATATATATATATATATATATATATGATGTTTTTGATGACTTTGATGACTTTTACTATGAGAGGTCTAGAAAAAAAAATATTAGGAAGCCTCAAGGGTTCCAGCATTATGATCAAGTGATTCTCATCCCATAGTAAATCTAAATTACAAGGCAGAATCATAATGTTTAAGCCATCACACAATACAATTAGATGCAAACACAGAAAAAAAAAATTATGTCTAAATCAACTTTTGGCACCTAATCCTTGTGATTTTGGTAATCTAAGAGCAGTTAATGGAGTAGTGATGCCTTGTGATTCTCTACCTAATCCCTTACCTTCAACAAACCCCATCTTTGGCATCATCTTAGACCCAAAACCTTTGGTATGTTTTTCAAAAGCACCAACTCTTGAAGGTTTGTTCCTAGCTGGTTCACATAAGCTGTTGGACAATCCTACACCCAAACCAAGAGATTCAGCACCAACTCCTAAAGATATGTTCCCAACTGACTCACCTGGGTTATTGGAGAATTTTACACCCAAACCAAGTGATCTAGGCCTTTGAATAACCTCAACAGGTTGTGCCATACCTTGACCATTTTTCTCCAATCCTCCTCCCTCCATATATCCCATCTTAGCCATCATTTTTGAACCAAAACCAGTAGAGTGTTCTTCAAATGAACCTATATTAGCAGAGCTAGTGACACCCTTCCTATGAGTCTCTTCAGCCTCAACAACTGTAACAGGTACAGTTTCAGAATGGATCATGCCACTTGATACAAATGAGACAGGCTGATTAGCTTATGAACCCTTTTGTCCACTTTATCTCTTGTCCTTCACTTTATGGCTGCCTGAGAACTTGTTCTGGGGAGATTGAACTTCTTGCAACCTAAAATTGTTCTGTTTAGTATGTTTCTTTCCCACTCTTCTGTCTCCACTGACATATTTCTTATTTACATTGTGACAGAATAATCAGTATCACATCATCAACTTCCAATTACAGAATGTTGTGTAGCAGTGAGTTTCAACTACAAAATGTTAAAGTATAGATAATTCTGAATATGCATGATTGTATATATGCTACTAAATAAAATAACCAAGTTTTGAAAGAAAAATTCAATGATTGAAAAATGAAAGACTTGAAATAAATATTTCAAAGTTTGAACAGATTGAATGTAACAGTAGAAAAAAAGAGAGGAGGATTAGGTCATTTTGTATTTCAAGAACTAGATAGAAACAGGAGGAAAAAGTATAAAATATTACCTGATACATACATAATTTTCAAGATGTCAACCATGTTACAAATATTTTAATTACATGTTTACAATAATATTATTTTTACATATTTTAAAAAAATAAAGTTATTAATATAAAAAATATTAATTAAATAACTATTTAGAGACTAATTTTACTAATTAATGATTTTATTTAAATTTATAAAATTAAAGATATTTTTAGAGAACTATTTTTTTTGTAAATGCATACTTTATAATGTAACAATCTTTTTATTTTATTTTTAGCACTAAAAATATTTACAATAACTATTTTTTTCTGTTCCCTTAATTTCCTAAATTGATTATAAGTTTGGACAGATTATTGAACCTGGTGGGGAACACGAGACTCTCTATATTAGAAGACTAAACCTGCAAATTACATGAGATGTATAAAATTGTATTTCCTATTATTTTTTCTTAATAAAATAATTTTTCTGTTAATCTTTCAGTCATTTTTATCTATTTACTTACAAGTGTTATAATTATTTATTATTTATTACTGTGCTATTAATATGAGTAAGAATAACTTTAATTTCTTAAATAAGTAAGTTGATTTTTTTTTTTTAAGTTGACTAAGCAATCAATGAGAAAAGGTACCTTTTTAAGTTGAAATTTTTAGGAAAATAATCATAAATAAGATTAGTGGATATTTCTTTGAAATTACTAAAAGAAATATCATGTTCGGTATTGTGTGTTATGAGAAACGTTAGTAATGTATTATTTTCTACTAATTAAAATTACATTCCCCGCATAAATTATAGTTTTTTTAACAACAAACTATACTTTTAAAGATTCCTATTAATAATAAAATACATTAGGTTAAAAGGAATACTCCGTGCAGGTTTAAGATCTATACGATTACTTATTCAAATAAATAAATATTATTTACCTGCTGAAGTATATTTTTTATAGTATATATATTTAAAATAACATGTTATTTTTGGTAAAAATATATTCGTTACGATGTTAAATCAATGTTTTAATAAGTTGGTTGACTCTGTTAAATTATTTAAATGTTGGAAAATTCTTTTTCTGAATGTATTAAGTGCATGAGAGATGAGGAAATTTCTAAATACTGGCACGTCAGAATAGAAATGAAATGCTAACAACGTCTGCTATGACATAAATTTAATAAGCCCTATTTTTCATTTAGTTTACCGAACTTCTAATTTCATAATTTAATTATAAAAATAATATATTAATTCGTCGTAATAAATAATACTAATAGCAGTGTTTTTAATTCTGACTTTTGGAATGTATATAACTCAAGCTTTTATTCTGATAGAATAAACCATACGTTATGGCAATAATAGTAACAAGGAATTAATAATGCGTAAAAAAATGTAATTTAATAAAAGATATATCTTTTTTATTCTTTAATCACGGTTGTTGATTATTATTTGTATAAAAAATAAAACATAAACAAATAGACAAAAGGGTAATATAGTAATTGAAGGCATGATTCTCATGAAAATGAGATTGAGAACAGTGAAAGAGAAGCAGTGAGAGGGAGAAGAAGGGAAAGGAAGCATATAAATTTGCAGTCCCCGGGTTCAACGCCCTCATTTCACCGTTTCGCGTGTTAATTTTTCTTTCTTTCCATAAATTTTAGATTCCTCAAACTCAATTTCCACGCAGATGTTCTTCCCTCTGCCCTCTGGTGAGTGAAATTCACGGGCATTTCAATGGCTTCTTCCTTTATATATACCTGCATTTCGTCTTTTAAGTCGTGCCATGTTGTATTTTAAGCGCCATCTCTTTCATCTGCATTCGCCCAGAACTGAGTGCCTTGTTAGAGCTTTTCTTTCCTTTTTTTACTTTTCATTTTGTTTTGTTAATGTTTACCTATATGGATCTTTCAGATCTGATGAAAAACCGTCCAAAAATGGAGTCTTGTCGTGGATTTAGAATGTGGGCATTCGTTTTGATGTGTTTAATGTTTCAATCGGGAAATGGGTTTTACCTCCCGGGTAGTTACCCTCACAAGTATGGCATTGGGGATGAGTTGTGGGTGAAGGTGAATTCTCTGACTTCAATTGACACAGAAATGCCATTTAGTTATTACAGTCTACCTTTCTGCAAGCCCGAGGGTGGTGTGAAGGACAGTGCTGAGAATCTGGGTGAACTCCTTGTGGGGGATCGGATCGAGAACTCGCCCTACAGGTTTAAGATGTACAGCAATGAGTCTGAGATATTTTTGTGTCAACTGGAAAAGCTCTCTGGTGATCAGTTTAAGATCTTGAAGAAGAGGATTGATGAAATGTATCAGGTTAATCTGTTACTTGATAATTTGCCTGCCATTAGGTTTACCAAGAAGGAGGACTACTTGTTGAGGTGGACTGGGTACCCTGTCGGTATCAAGATTCAGGATGTGTATTATCTGTTCAACCATCTGAGGTTTAATGTTCTTGTCCATAAGTACGAGGAGACCAATGTGGCACGTGTTATGGGGACCGGTGATGCGGCTGAATTGATCCCCACGATTGGTAAGGAGGGATCTGACAAGCCTGGTTACATGGTGGTTGGGTTTGAGGTGATACCTTGTAGTATTCTGCACAATGCTGATTCGGTTAAAGGGATGAAAATGTATAACAAATACCCCTCACCGATCAAATGTGACCCCTCCACGGTGGCGATGCCAATGAGGGAGGGGCAGCCGGTTACATTTTCATATGAGGTCACCTTTGAGGAGAGTGATATCAAGTGGCCTTCTAGATGGGACGCATACTTGAAAATGGAGGGTGCCAAAGTTCACTGGTTCTCGATCCTGAATTCGCTTATGGTGATCACTTTTCTTGCTGGTATTGTTCTTGTTATCTTCCTGAGGACTGTTAGGAGGGATCTGACCCGGTATGAGGAGCTTGATAAGGAGGCACAGGCACAGATGAACGAGGAGTTATCTGGTTGGAAGCTTGTTGTGGGGGATGTTTTCCGCGCACCAACAAATTCTGCTTTGTTGTGTATACTGGTTGGGGATGGAGTTCAGATTCTGGGGATGGCTGTTGTGACAATTCTTTTTGCTGCACTTGGATTCATGTCACCAGCATCTCGTGGAACACTCATCACAGGTATGCTGTTTTTCTACATGATACTTGGTGTAGCTGCTGGTTATGTTGCAGTTCGGCTATGGAGGACGATGGGGTGTGGTGATAAAAAGGGATGGATTTCAGTGGCATGGAAGGCTGCTTGTTTCTTCCCCGGTATTGCCTTTTTTATCCTGACAACCTTAAACTTCCTATTATGGGGAAGCCACAGCACAGGAGCCATTCCATTTTCACTGTTTGTTATTCTGATTTTGCTCTGGTTCTGCATTTCTGTTCCCCTTACTCTTATTGGTGGCCTCTTTGGAGCAAGGGCACCGCACGCTGAGTATCCAGTTCGAACCAACCAAATCCCTCGAGAAATTCCCAAGCAGAAATATCCATCATGGCTCATGGTTCTCGGCGCTGGCACCCTTCCCTTCGGTACCTTGTTCATCGAGCTCTTCTTCATCATGTCCAGTATTTGGATGGGTCGTGTTTACTATGTCTTTGGATTTCTCTTAATTGTTTTGATTCTTCTTGTGGTGGTGTGTGCTGAGGTATCTCTAGTTCTAACCTACATGCACCTGTGTGTGGAGGACTGGAGATGGTGGTGGAAATCATTTTTTGCCTCTGGTTCAGTTGCCATATACATCTTTTTGTACTCCATAAACTACCTTGTATTTGACCTCAAGAATCTCAATGGGCCAGTTTCTGCAACTCTTTACTTGGGATATTCCTTATTCATGGTTCTTGCAATCATGTTGGCTACAGGCACAGTTGGATTCCTTTCCTCCTTCTGGTTCGTCTATTACTTGTTCTCTTCAGTCAAGTTGGATTGAAGAGTCTTCTTCACAGTAAAAAAATGAGATCTCCCAAACAACAGTTTTTTAACAGGAAGATACTTCTGAGATGTTCAATTTTATGTTACTTTACTTCTGTTTGTTTTACTAGGGAACATAGCAAAATTTCATAATAATTTTCCAGTTTTGCTTTATTCATTGTTAGATATAATATCATTGTACGATAAATTGGAATTCTGAAGTTTATACACTGTATGCCTTTGCAGTAGAGGAATATAACTGATAAACGGATCATCTTGACCATCATGCAAAAATTATATTTTCATTCATTCATTCATACGATTAGTTTTCATTTTACTCATCTTTTGTACTGTTAATATAGATATGTTAGGTTTCTTCAATTGAGTATAGGAACTCGAATGAGTATGAACATACCTTTTTTATCCTCGTTCTCATTCTCGTCCTTTTCCAGGTTTTTAAATAAAATGTTCATATTAGACATCATTATGATCATTGGCATCTCAGCTAGACTGACACTCCAAGACTATATATCATTTGTCATCATAAGAAAATATCATTAAAAAAAGAAAGAAAGATACAACATAATTTTTTGACTTACTAAACTACTTATAATTTTTTTATTTTATATATATATAGTTAATTCTTTATCTCTTCTAATTGTTTGACTTATTCTATATTAACAAAATTCATTATATCTCCAAAACAATTTTCTTCTTATCACAACTTTGATTACATATTTTTTTCTTATGTTTAAATAGTATGTTATCAATTTGGGTGTATAAATACATTTTAGGTATCACATCCAATCATTTTTTTCACATTTAAGGTTTTCATCACTTAAGTACTTCATTAATTAAGTAATTTATAAATTAAAACTTATCTTCTCTATTCTTTTTATCCTTAATTTTGTTTTGTTTGAAAAACTTTTGTTTTGTTAAAACAATTTTCATTATCTTTCAATTGTTCACTTACTTTGATATTTGGAAAGTTTTCTTATATCTTCAAAGTATTTTTCATTTTATTATACCTTTGACTATATATTTTTTTCTCTTATGCGATTTTATTCAATGGTGTATTAATTTTTTTATTTTTTTTAAAAAATTTATTTGTTATTTATTTTTATTGTGTAGAATATTATTTTTGATAATTTTTTATATAATTATTTTTATTTTCTAATTCATTTTTATAAGTGTAACTTGCATAAAAATATTTTGTTTACTATAATATAATAATTTAATATTAGTCATAGATTTATTTACTCTATATCTCACTATAATTTAGATAAAGAAAGTAAAGAGATGTTTGAAATATTTTTAAACTTGAATATTTATTTTTCATAAGTTTTTTAGAAATATTTTTTAACTTTGTTTTATTAATGTTTACAAAATTAATAGATGTAATGTTGTGTTATGAGACAATGATAACTTGCAACCTAAACCTTTCTCTATGTAGTGTGGTCTTGGGAGACAATACATGGTTCCTTATGCAAAAGCGTCACTCAACATATCGTACCTCCATTACTTATGTAGTTATATGTAGTTATTGATGGATCTTGAATAATTTGAGGAAGACTAAATAATATACTCAAAATTTATATATTTATTTATTGTCATTAATATAATAAAAACTAATACATAATCTAGTAGAATTGTAAGTACAAAAAAAATTGTAATTACAAAAAAAATCACACATTAAATATTCAAGAAGTTACACATTGAATATTCTTACATTTTAAGATGTTTTTCTATATCATGTTCTAAAGAATAAATACAAAACTATGTAATTATTCTTTTAACATCAAGATATGACTCATTTGATTGAACAAATAAATTATTAGAATCATGTTTCCTATATGTAAAGAGGTTGAATATATTATTTCCAAAAACAAATCTATTCTTTTATTTTTCACCAACATATCTATTTTTTTTAGTTTAAGATTAAAAAATAATTTAGCATAATCAAATCAAATCAAAAATTTAAAGACACAATTACTAAAAGAAAAAATTATGATAATTAAATCACAATTAAAAATCAATTATGAAAAAACACTATACATTTTTTTCTTTTATATTCATCAAAAAGGAATATTCAAAGGCTCGTGAGATTAAAAAGACGATGCTAACTATTAAATTATTAAACTAATATTTTACTATCAAATGAGATAAAATAAAGTTACTTTTATTCTTTAAGAATGAAAGAGAACAAATGAAGAAATGAGAGTAAAAATAATAAATATATATCTAACTTGCTTTTTTCTTTATAAACAAAAAATAAAATAAAAGATACATGTAAGAATGAAAAATGAGTAAAATATGTGATAAACTCAAAAGACAATTAAAATAAAACAAAAAATATCTTAATAAATATTTTTATTCTTTATTAGACTATTTTGTGTTTTTTTCTTTATTAACGTGTGTTATAAAAAAATAAAAACATATCTAATTTAATTTCCAACATATGATTTAAAATTAAAAAAAAAAACTAATTTTCAAATATAAAAATATAATAATTTTAAAAAATTAAAAAAACTTGGGGAGGGGGTGTCATGGCCCCTCTAGTCCATAAGAAGATTGTCATTTCATATACTCACTCCTGGTTGGTTTAAGCAAATTCTTAGATACTTTATATGTTGATCTACCATCTAACGTGATCGCATTTTGAAGGGACGACTGAAATATTTGACAAGTATAAAACAAATTTAAGAATAAAATATTTTTATTTATTTATAAATCAATTTATGTTAAAATATATCATAATTTTATTTAAAAAATAATTTTCAAACATTTATTGTGATGAAAAATTATCTATTATATTATCTCATTCTTATGTTAAAATGACTGTAATTACAAGCTTTTATAAATTGATCAAATTACGTGTGCCTTCTATATAATAATAATAAATATTATTATTATTATTATAAAGAAAACATTTAATGCAAATAAATACAAAAATAGTAACCGATTATATCTATACATCCGTTAACATTTCTTTAGACGACTGTGAAAGGATGACTAAGCAAATTTAATTTATATTACGATCTTTACCTTATTGTACGTTTTAAATATTATTAAGTTATATTGACGGGTTATATTTTTTTATATATGAGTTACAGGTTATTTGATATTGTGATTTTATATATTTATATAACATTATTTATTTATATATATATATATATATATATAAAAGATATTTAATATTTTTTTTTAAACTTTAAGATAATAAATTATAAATCTTTATTTTTTTATATAATTTAATTTTGTTTATTATATTTAATATAAAATCTTGAGTCACACTTGAATTATTTCGACGTATATCACGTAATACAAACTTAAAATTCAGAAATTAAAGTATTTTCGATAGTAAAGTTAATTCATTAAATCTGTTTATATTAGAATATTTACTTTTTAATTTTTAATGATGTCATTTCATGTAATTGTTAACATGATTAAATAATTTACTTTTTAATGGTGTCATTTCATTTAAGTGTTAATATGATTAAATAATTTATACTAAATGTTCATATAAAGGTTATCTATCTGAAAAAAAAAATATATAGCTAACCGTTGTCCTCTTAAGAAATTATGAAGATTTTTTTCGTTGAGAATCGTGTTAAAATATTAAAAAGAAAATCACATAATTTCTTTTTATTTTTAAAAAGTCATTAAGACATGATTTCACAAAAAGAATAAAAAGTAAAAATCAACTTAGGGCAGAAGTTATAGAAACTGACACCTGTAAACACTACAGATATTTGTGTACGTGAAGGATCGGGATCACGTGAAAGTTAAAAAGCGGTTTCCTACCTGAACCGCTTACGCATCCATCGTTCAAAAAAGTTGCTGACACGTGTCCAAAAGAAGGGTGATCAAGCGATTAAATGGCGGTTCAATCCGGCACACGCGATTCATAAAATAATTCAAAATCTCAACCCCGACTGTTCTATAAATAACCATTTCTGCCCCTTCCATTTCCACCTTCAACTGTAAAATGAGAAAGAAAATTTCAAGAAAAATTTATCGTATTCTCTCTCTGACGCTATAATCGTGTTTCGTTTTCTCTCTAGAGAAATGGGAACAGCTATCCTTCGTTCCCACGATTGCCTCCAAGGTCGATTTCTCCCTAATGAAGCCTTCGCCATCGCCACGTCACGTGTGGCGTCGCCAAGAAACTCTAACCCTAATCACAACCATGCATTCGCCGCCTCCGCCAATCAGATACGCCGCCGGAAGCGGAGTCCGGTCTTTGATCGAGATCGCCGTCGATCCTCTGACCGATCGACGGAGAGTTCTCCGTCCCCGGCGAACCTCGTCATGGGACAAGTTAAGATCCTGAAGCGTGGCGAGAAATTGAGCCTGCTGAGCAATCATACCGAGGTTAGATCGAAGAGGGAGATGGGCCTGGATTTGTTACTGGGCTCCACGGTCCGATTGGGGCCGGATCCTTTAACCGTGAAGAAGCAGATTAGGGTTTCGGATCCGAACAACGGCGTGTACGCGGGGTCGGCGTTCGTTTCGTCGCCGCATCCGAGTTCCGTTCCGGTGCCGGAATTTTTAGGGCGCAACGGCGCGGCCACCAGTGATTTGCGGCGGTTGCTGCGACTCGATTTGGAATGATTAGTTCGATGATTTCTGTGTTTGCTTAATATTTGTCTTCTACTTTGGAATGATTAGTGTTGGTGTATGATGATTGCCCGTATGGTCTCTGACGCGCTTCCTTTATTTTTTCAAGAGGATAGCCGCAGGGTTCGGGCACGTGAAGAAGAAGCGGAGAAAGCAACGCGTGAAGGTGGTAGGAAGGAGATTTGTGCTGCAGCTTCTGAAAGGGGTTAGTTAGTTAGGTAGTGTCGACGTTAGTTTCAGCTCTGTTAAAGGTAAAAGGGGGGTGGGTAGAAGAAGTGAGAATGTTGGTTTCATATGTGATAATCCTGAATATGTAGTTGATAGGGGTTTCGTTTGATAGAAGCAAGTTTGATGTTTGTTCTGTGTTCGTTTGTGTTTTTAGGGGGTGTTTGTGTAATGCTCTTATTAAGGTACTCATACAGTAGCTGTGAAACTTATATTAGTAATGAAACGAAGTTCCTAGTATTAGTGTGTCTTTTTTCTCTTGTGGTTCGTGGAATTGGACATTTGATTGAAAACATTTATGCCCGTTTTTTATTTGATTTGATTGTTTCAGTGCAGATCAGTGCTGTGAAGTGGCGTCAAGGAAACTCAGGGTGAAGTGCTCTTTGTTATGTTACATGTTTTTGATTTCATGGGGGAGTTTATTGAGTCTAACTGGGGTGGTGATTTTTGGGACAACAGTAAGATCTTTTTTATGTTTTTATTATGTGCTGATTTTATTTCTCAAACACGCATTTTAAGTTTAGTAAGCTGAAGGGGAAAATACTTTACTTTTTGTTGTTGTTTATGTTGTTAAATCTTCAGGAAAAGCTAACAAAATGCTTGAACACAGTGCCGAAAACCTTTGGGTTGTTCTCCCCCATTTTGTCAAAGTAGCGAAATTTTGTTTGCTTTCATTTGTAGGTGTCTTGAGGTAGAATTGTCAGTTTGATCTTGAGCTTCTGCACCACTACATCTCACAAATCATAATTGAAGTTCAATTGTTTCTCCCACTTAACAGAGGGAGACTTCAAAGTCTCGATTAATGAGCTACCAAGGGGGTTGGTGACCTATGTAAATGTTCAATAATTTTCTAAACTAAGTTACTCGCGAGTTGAAGTGATGAGCCAATCAAATGAAGTTTTATTTTTCTTTGTCAACTTTAATTGACTATATTTGATTAGGCTAAAACCACTTTGCTCGTTCAATTTCATGTTGGTATTTGAAACTCAAACTTGTGATTCCTGCCTTTGCACTGAATTCTGCATACTTTTTGCGATTTATGAAGGTAAGTCAGCGACTAATTCACTGTATTGTTTTAAGAATTTACAGTTCATTGCTTATATGTTGTTCATTTGTTAACTTGCGCTGTCTGAAGGATAATTGCAACATTGGAAATATTTACCTTTTGGCTGTAGAGAGAGTATTATTACTACTCTGTTGATGGTGCTATTATTACTCAACGCTGATAGTTGTGTGTTCATACAGATATATTTATTTCTAGATCTGAAAACAAACTGTTAAAGATGAATGTAAGCAAATTCTTCTCTCATTTTCTTGCAAATTTTCGTTCCTATCTTTTGATTAAATTAACATAAGCAATCTAGAAGCCTCACAATCTGCAAAAAAAAAGTCATCCCATCTAGAGCCTTCTACCCATGATGCCAAGATAAAAACACTGCCAAACCAACCCTTTTCCCTGATTCGTAATCATATACATGCTTTCATCTTGCACACTATCAAATCACGGGGATTTCTCTTTTGTATCTCATATTTTGTTCTTAGACTCATAAATACGAAAATTCCATTCTTTAAAAAAAATTGAATTATATAATGTTAAAACCATAAAAAAAAACTTTTAAATTAAATTTGATTTTTTTTTTTTACTTTTAGATTATGTAAATTGAAAACTTGCTTTATTTTCAAATTGTGTAAATGAATTGTATAACTTCAAAATAATTTTTCCATTAATTTTTTTAATTATACAATTCAAAGTTTATTTTTTATTTTTGAATTATGTATTTTTTTTCTTTTAATTCTATAATGTGCAGTTCAGAGTTATTTCTATGAAATGAAAGCTTTTAATTTACAAGAACCAAAAACATATTTTCTATGATCTAGATTTCATAATTGAAAATCTCATTTTGACTTTTGATTATATATTTTGAAAATTTCTAGTAAATTATTTAATTCAAAAACTATTTCTAAATTACATAATAATAGATCTTTAATGCCTTCTTCTCGAGTTCATTTATATACTAATATATAAATAAGAATAGCATTAATGCTGCACAGGGAGTTAGTGAGGGTGCACATATAAAGTATAGGATGCATAAATAAATGATCCAAATCAGATAAAACAATTACTTTGTTTACCCTATCATTTTCTTCTTACTTCTTATCACTTTTCTTTTTTCGATACATAATTTATTTATTTTATTTTTACGTAAATCAATCACCGCCTTTTATTTTTTGATTGGGTGCAGGAAGGCTTTAGCCTTAAGATTTGATCATCAAGTGTAGAACCCGAGAGTCACTCTGGTGGATAAGTACAATAAATTGCTTTTGGCACTTCCATAGTTGTTTTCTCCATTACACTGCAAGAGTATATATGACCTTTAAAATTATTATATTTTGATATTAATTTATTTAAAAATTTGGACTATCCATTCTAGACTCACTTATAGAAATGCATTCAAGAATATCCATTTTTAAATTAATTTGTACTATTTCTGATGAGATTTATTATTTTGGAATAGTGTTACATCTGAAGAAATTTATCCCAAAAGTTTCTTTCTAAAATTAAACTTTTTTTCTTGAGAAAGCATTAATAAAAAAGAAAAATAAAATAAAATAAATTATTTAGAAAAGAATAATGAAACTAAGGAAAAAATTTAATGTATTTATTATTTATTATTAATATTTTTATTTTTAGTAATATTATTTAATTATTTATAATAAAAAGGTATACAATTATTAATAAATATTAATATCATAACTAATCCTATTTTTGCATATAAGGCAAATATAAATACATAATTGATTATAATTTTAATATAATTAATTATATTACTAATATTTATGATATCATATATCATAACATATTATGAATTTATTTACTGTACAAAATTTTTATTATCTGTGAAGAAAGTTGAAAGTTTCATTTTTCATGTTTTTAAGCATATATATATATATATAGTTTTTCTTTAAAATCTTTATTTACTTTTCTTCTGACTTTCCTTTGCAGATACAAAACACATCTAAAGTTTTTTTTTTTTTTTACATGGTGGGTCTAATGGAGTTAGAGGTAGCTACTGAACAAGACAGAGAGGCACATGGCAAGTACCAGTCATAAATGTTTAATGATTTAATGAGTTAATTTAACACGGTTCACTTTTTAGTGAGCTAAAATTATTCAAACTTTGTCTGATTCATTACGGGTTGATGGGTTAAACGGATTAGTTTACTGATTCACTTAATTAAAAAAATATATAATTTTTTTTTTATTTTTTACTCAAAATTAAATTATATTTTTAATTAAAATCTAAATAAACTGTAATATAATTCAAATAAAAATTAAAATCAAAAAAATATAAATTATTTATGTGTTGGCTAAAAAGAACAACCTAACATGACTCAAGTGTAAAGTTCAACTTAAAAAACAAATACTTGTGTGACCCTTTTATCTATGGGTTGGTGAGTCAACCTGGCTCAACACGGATTCAATCCGGATGAATCGAGTTCTAAATGAGTCGGGTCAAAAATCAACCCGTGTTGAAATTTGTAAAAAATTTCAACCTAACCCAACCCGAACCCGTGGTGAGCCGGGTTAACTCGCGGGTTCCAACCCATTTTGACAGCTCTAAAAATTAATAATTAAAACTTAATTTTAAATTATAAGTTTTATAATATACAACAGAATATATTTTTTCTAAGACTCTAATGTGTAGTCTAGAAAACACACCTCAACAATAATTTTCAGATAAAATAAGAATTTTGAAAAGTCATTTTTTATTTTACCCATAACAAAAAAGCAAAAAAATTATGGAAGTACCAAGAAACAATTTCACAAGGATTAACAACTACTAAATTATCCCTCTCCTCTCTTTATGTTATAGTTTGTCCAGATTATTTTAAAGGGTTAAATATGTTTTTGGTCCCTCAAGTTTGAGTGAATTTTGGAATTAGTCCCTCATCAAAACTTTATACCAATTTAGTCATTCATCTTTCAAAATGCGTGAATTTAGTCCTTTTAACCAAATTTTGTTAAGTTTATTTGACGTTTCAAGCGCATTTCATGATAGTATTTAAGTTAACATTGAAACAAAAATGTGTCAAACAGTGTAAATAATTTAAATACTATCATGAAATGCGCTTGAAACGTCAAAAAAACTTAACAAAATTTGGTTAAAAGGA
>Ga0209589_1009835_pt1 | contig 14221 bp, 4 predicted proteins | sample CowpeawhiteBW_FD_187525 | JGI IMG/M metagenome (GOLD analysis project Ga0209589, IMG submission 187525) | Root nodule microbial communities of legume samples collected from California USA - Cow pea white BW (SPAdes) (version 2) | ecosystem: Host-associated > Plants > Roots > Nodule | place: USA... | reverse complement strand
ATATATATATATATATATATATATATATATATAATAATTATTATTATAAACTAATATCATGATTATTTATAAAAAAAATAATTCTTCTAATAAAAGTATTTAAATATTAAGTTAATTTTAAGTGTACAATTAAATTGATTTAAATATTCATTTTTTATAAATAAAATACATACATACAATTTATTTTTATTTATAATGCATCATAACTAATTTATTTCATATTTAAAAATTGAAAAAAAAGTAAACATATAAAACAAATTATACCATAAATATAATATGTAACAATATAAATTAATTAATAAATTTTTTATTTCAAAAAAATTAACATATAAAATATCAAAAAGTAGCGTAAAAGATAATAAATAATTTAAAATAATAATTAATCATTTCATTTTAAATATAATTAATAAGAATTATTTTAATAATTTTTATAATAATATTTAAATGGAAAAAAAATATTGTATTAGTTAAATGTTAGTTATCATTTTAAAAAAAACATATATACTAAATATAATTTAAAATTAAAATATTAATTTATATAAATATAAAATTTAATTTGATAATTTTTAAAAATTTCTTTAATAAATTTATTTTTTTAGTCTGTATATTTTTATTTTTAATTAGAAATTTTATTTCTTAGCTTTGGATTAGCAACAAAATCATTTAGTAGCAATTATAACTAATTAACTACAATATTAGTTTATCGTTAATCCTTTGCTAATTAGAGACAAATTAGTGAGCAAATTATTTTTTTCACTTATTTCTCTCGCAAATTAGCAAATTTGTTGTAATGTGTTGATGTTAGTGCTACATAACAATATCTAATATTGAATTCAGTACCTATATTTAAAATGTTGACCAAATTGGAGTCCAACCTTTTCTTTATTAAATGATCGACACTCATCGTCTTTATTGTTTTTGTACATGTTAGTTTATAGTATTTTCAAAATTTTATTACTTTTTTTATTGTTACTGTTTTATTTTTCTATTTTTTTAGTTTTTTTTGTCACATGTCAGATCCTTATAGTGCCATATGGAAGCGTAGGTGATACGTGTCACTGTCAATGTCATATGTTGGTATCCGTTTCACATAAATTGAGACTTAACTGAACAAAGAAAAAAGGTCAATTTAAATATCAGTATGAACTTTGACATCTTAAGTATATCGAACCAACAAAATTTATAATCAATTAACATCATATGAAAATTTATTAAAAAAATAAAATAAAAAATACAAATTATGAAGAGAGTCACCACCTAGGGATGTCAAAAAAATCCGTACGCGCAGGTGTCCGCAGATAAGACCTACAACAGGTAGGAAATAATATTGTAAATGGATACTCACAGGTAACAGGTACGAATATTTTTTATAATTGCATGTAACGGGATGAGTATGGTTATCATAATATTTGTACCCATGGATACTCGTACTTGTTATACTTCAATTGAAATTAAAAAAAAAAACATAATTAAAAAATTAACACATCAATTTTGAATGAATTATTTTTTATCAATTAATTTTAAAAAAGACTTTCTTTTGTAAATATTCACGGATATCCGTAATATATATAGATATTAAAAAAATATATAAATACCCGCATATATCTGTATAAATATAAATACGAGACATATATTTATCTGTCAGATAAGGTAATTATATGCACGTTAACATTCCTATGGCCACCAAACTTAAATTCATATATTTAATTAGCAAAATTAACTTAAATATTTTAGCAACGTTGTAAGGATCGACCTATTAAATGAATTTAAATGCTTAATGAGTTTGTTTTGGATCAGTTGAGAATTATCTTTTCGAAAATCTCATTTTAAGTCAATAGTCTTTTCATGAGAAAAACATTATGTAACTAATGTTTAACAAAATAGCATTACTTGTGATTTTTAGAAAGTTCAGGAATCAATTACGTAATTTTTCGAAGTCTCAGGATAAAAAATATTCGTGATAAAAGTTGAATGGGTAATACCGTTTCCAAAAATTTATGTTCGACAAAACACGAGCAAACACAGTTTTAAATTTGAACCCAAGATTTAAGCAAGAGTAAAAAAATGATTTTTTTTTTATCGAATAACAGTGTAGTTGAAAGCTACAATCCAAACATGATATGAGTTGCTCACGAATTACGATTAATAATAACAAAATTAGGTTTGAAATAAGGGGTGATTAATTATTACACTGCATGAAAGGTTTGTCGGCATGTCGATTAAGCCTGTGCAACCTAAAACTAGGTAGGAACAAAGGTGGAAACATGGAATCATTAATGTTTTGTGTGAATACAGTGAGTGACCATTAAAAAACATTTTCTGATTTATCTCTCTTTTTCAGCACTCTTTGTGAAGCTTTATCATAATTACACTTGTTCTTACACTTAATCTGGCATATACAATAAGACAGATACCAAACACTTTTAATTAAATTGGAGGGTGGGTACTAGATTAAGGATAGTGTAGGGTTAGTAGACAACAACAATAAAAGAGTTAATAAGTAATTTAAAGTAAGTTGTTGGATTAAATTGAAACAGAGGATGTCATCTTTTTGACTTTCTAGGGTTTGTATGGTTCTCAAGGAGACAACCACACCCCTTAATTTCTACCCTAATCTCACTTCAATTGCTACCAAGATATATATAATCATTTATTTTATTTTATTTTATTTTATCAGACTATTGTTTCAGTTTAAGTATCCTTTAATCTTAATCGTCGGTTTATGTATGACCACGTAATCCCTGTTTATTTGTTTTACTTTTTAGAAAATTATCATCACTACTTAATCCGAAAGCAAAGTTGATATCAAAAGCTTTAAGTGTGATTAATTCAGAAGCAGTTCAATGGCCCATTTCCAAGAGTAAAACTTGTGAAGAAATATATGCTTGGAATTTCATCCAAGAGTGCTAGTTATGATTGTAAAAAAATAAAAACAAATTAATTAGTACATACTTTCAATCATTACAAGAATCTTAAATGAGATTTGTTTTTCATAAATTTTTAAATATTTAAATTTGACTATTTTTTGGTAAGAAAAAGTTATTATCTTGAAATTATGAGTATTAATATTATAAAAACATTAAGCAAAAATCATAATATTAAATTATATAATTAAAAAATAAATAAATTAAACATATATACAAATAAAGATAAATACTTATAATTCAATTGAAGTTTATTAAACCCAATCCAATTTAGAATTGTCTTTTGATTAAGCTAAATATATTTTAGCTAAACAATCCGTCTTACATAATTTGTAACTTATGGTTAGTAATGAGTTGGTTTATATTTGGACTACATAATTTGTATTGACTTAAATTTTTAAAATCCAGCAACACCAACATACCACATGTGTTTCTTCTAAGCAATTTACTCATTTGTGTTTATTCTCCAATCCATCCAAAAATAACTTTCTGATTCGCTTCTCTTTCCTTGTTTTAGTTAAGTTCATGGTTATTTCTATCTTCGATAAACTTGTAATTACACATTACAAATTATAAACTTCTAAATATTGCTTATTTTAAGAAAGAGACTTGTAAAATTTATTATTTCTACTAATTTAATTAAATAAAAGTAAAGTTATAAAAATTCTACACTCTGATATTTTACAAAGGAAAAAGAAATTACAAAACAATTAAATTTCTTAACTGAGTTGCGAGCTAACTTGCAAACCCGTGGACGAAATGTTATGCAAAACGAGTTAAAAAAGTTAACTTACAATTTTTTATGCAGGACGGATCAACCCAACCACCTTTTACAGATCAAATGCAGAAAGAATTAAGACATGAGGAACCGACTCATATTATCTATCACTAACATTATTTTAATTTATGATGATAAATAATCATATATGTCACGAGATAAAGTGAATTACATTATCCTAATCTATGTAATAATTGCTTCACATAAAGATGACGATGGCAATTGCATTCCGAGTATGATCTCCCATATCCTGTTCCCATTTTTATTCTCTGAAAAAAAAAAGGAATATTTCAAGAAAACGACCAAAATTATAATGACCCAATAATTATGAGGAAAAAGAAAAATAAAAAAATATAGATGGATATTGAGGATGAAGTACGATCCTTATCCCAAAATATATATGCTGGTGGATTTTTGTCCCTGTCCCCATTTACACGAAGTAAAAATAAAAATCTCGACTTTCCCATTACATCTCTTAATTGTAGTGACATGGTGAACATTATTAATCTAATCAAATCATAACATCACTTAATTCTGCTATTTTTTTTGTTTTCTTTTGTTCGTGTAACAATCGGATCCAACACCTCTACCTTCTATTTTATATTCATTATCTCACTCCACAACACGTCCAAGGGAATACAAACACACTATTTCTCGGGAGTACCCAACACAAAGCAACAAACCCTAATCATATTATTATATATGGAAGCACAAATTAGTTAAGAATTTTAAAAGTTAAGGTCCCATCGTGGGGTTCTACATAACATGATTGAGATATACATCTTAACAACCGTTAAAATGACTCTCACACACTCACACTCTACAAAGGAAACATAGATGCATGTAATAGTATCATTGTACTAATGTTGAATAATGAGGATACTGTTTTTCGTGGCGATTCTGTGTTTTTTTTTTTACGTGAAGAAAAAAGCACTTTTGGGTATAAAAGGACGTTTGTGAGGGTAAATTTGGCATGACATAATTTGCCCATGCCCTGCTAAATACAAGGTTAGATGAGCTGGGAAGAAAAGGTGACAAGGAAACCATGTTTGCTTCAACAGTGTTTCTCAATTATAAAGAGAATAAAAACAATTTATGGGTCGTTTCTGACCGTTGACTAATTCCTCTTCCATGCCCCTTCATTCTTTCCATAAATAATAATCAATAATACACTTTTTACCAATCAATTCAACCCTAAAAAAATTACAAAAAGAAAAAAAAAACCTATATAATATATGAAGTAGGTATTACTGAAGCATTTCCGGGTCAAAGAGTCGTGCTATATGTTCGGTGCAAGTTTAGGTCATTTGGTTTGATATATTTTATATGATCAAACTCTGTTTAAGATTATGTCAAAATTTGACTGAGTATAGTGAACTATAATTAATCGAATATTTTGGTCATAAAACAAATCATGGTTTCTTGAAAAAAACATCAAATTTAATTTTAAACTGATTAGGACTCAGTTGGTTATGACCAAAAGAAGTCATTGTTGATGTAAGGGAATGTACCTATCGCAGTATAAATCAAATCCATTTTTATTATTATTAAAACAATGCACTTTTTTTAGTTTGTACGCAGATTACGTGATTTTACATGATTTTACAGTTATTTCTTTTTATTGTGGGAAGTAGGTTAACCAGTTTTCCACCTAAAAGGTTTATTATTTTTCATTCATTACAAGAAGTTTTTTAGATATGCTTTATGAGTGTTTAGTCCATTAGATTTGAGTAATTATTATTATTTTATTTGAAATAGTCTCAAAGTCATATATTTAATAGGACATGATATTTGTTTTGTGAGAAATAAAAAAAAAAATCTTACTATATATGAAAGGAAAAACTTTTTGATTCAATATAAATATAATGAAATATATTCCTATATCTATGAATTTGATATTGTACATCAAGATTTAAAATCCAAACTCAGGTTTACATTTCAGTTAACTGAATTTAAGTAAATAATATTTGTTAGCATGAATAAAAAAATATAAAACGGCGGGAAATACTTTAGAAAATAAATTTGCTTGGTTGGTTGAGAAAACAATGTAGTTGGTAAGATCTAATATTTGATAGTGTCAACTTTTAGATGTGATGATGATAAATACAATATATATATATATATATATATATATATATATATATATATATATATATATATATATATATATATATATATATATAAACAATAAATCTTAAAATTATTATCTTTTTAAGACAAGTATGTAAATTTAAATATAAAAGTTGAATGAGATCTAGCTCCGTATCTCTGAAAATTAAACTTATATCAAATGTATTTTTTTTTAGTATGCACCCCTTATATCTATCTGTTAGAGTAATTGAATTAAATTTATATAATTTATTTAAAAATACAAAATATACCACAAAAAAATGGTCGGTGTTTGTTGTATTAATTTTTTATCAATGGTAGCTGAGTACTCCGTCAATAGTATAATGTAATAGTAATTTGTTAAAAGTATTTTGATCTGAATAACACCGTAAACATATTTTTTAAGAGTCTATAAAAGAAACAAAGTGTACTCATCATATTTTTAGTAAAATTTATATAATATATTTAATGATAAGTAAGTGAAGAGATATAAAAAAAAGTATTTAAAATATATATTTCAAAAAATATTATATTTGTTTTTCATCATTTTCTGATGAAAAAAATAGAAATTATTGACACTTTTAAGTTCTAACTTATTTGACATTTAAATGGATAAAAGTATATAGAATATTTGATAAAATTTGTAGGGATTTTACTACAGAAAAATATGTTGTGATATCATTATATCACTTGTTATCTTGGGTAGCAAACAAAAGTAGTAGAATGTGTTAATGATGATAGGTTGACATGTTTATAATAATTGTACAATAATAACACGACACTTACTTTTGAATGAGGACATGATTTTGTTAATTCAAAAGTTTGACAAAAGCAAAAATTAACTACCCCTGAAATAATTTATTTATTACTATTGATTAGCAAAAGCAGAATTATTTACTATTGGGTCAGAGAGATACAAAAGCTTCATGAATTGTCTTTCTGTGTTTTTCTTTTTTATTTTAAAGTTTTAATTTCTCGAGTAGCACAACAGAAAGAGAGAGAAAGAAAGAGACAGAGGATGTTGCGTTGCGTTGCGAGCTCACAACACAAAGTCTGAACAGTGTTTCTCCCAATATCGTTTCTTAGGCCATAACCATCACCAAAATCGATGAATGTGTCATATTTTCCTGTTTTACCCTTTTCAACCCTCCTTTTTTTTTTTTTTTTTTTTTTTACATTGAAAACGGGTTTTCTCCCTCCGACTTGTTCACTTTTTGCACTTTAACATATTATTCAAGCATGTATATATTCCACTTCGTATTTTCGGCTTTGCTCGCTCATTCTGCTGCTCCATCGTCTCATCGCAACACAAAGCAGTACTTGGGTGCTATCATTTTTTCGTCTAAACCCTCTAAACTTCCCAAAATACAATCTTATTCTCATCATCAACATACCCCATGTAAGCATATATTTCGTTATTACTTTCTCCTTCTGTTTTCCCTTCAAAAGTTGTCTCCTTCAAACTATTCATCTGCCAATTTCTCTTCTCTTTTAATTCAGTTGTCTTCGTGGGGTTTTAATTTTTAAGGGTTTTGCAATTTCCACATACTTCTTTTGTGGGTTCATTTTGATTTCTGTGTTTTTTTTTTATAAAAAAAAGTTCTCATTTTTGTGATTTCTCGGAAGCGGTTTGCGCTTTACATTCCCAATTGTCGAATGTAATAAGACTAGGTTAAATGGGTGTGGATTGGGATCTATGTTGGATCTCTCGGTATCTGTTGTTTTATTAAATTATTGTCATCGTTGTTGTGTGGTTTAGTGAAATGTTTATTTTGGCTAATATTGGTTTCTGTGCTGCTTTTTTTAATGCGTAGTTCATGATCTGGGTGGCTTCGTCTGGAGAGAGAAAAAAATTGGATTTTGACAAATTCCTTGGGTATAAAATGTTGCTTCTTTGAGGGGGGGTCTCATGGGTTGAATTCAGAGAATCATGGGTAGCTTCACTGAAGACGATGAATGTCGGTTTTTCGATGCTCAAGAGGATGTTTTTTCTATTGCAGATGATGAAGGGGTGTCCAATGCTTTCGATTATGGATTGTGGATTCGGAGTCCAAGGAGTGTTAGAGAGCGTAAGGGCAAGTTTATGAAGAGTATGGGACTGAGTAGCGTGGATTTGACTGCCCTAGAAAGTGAAAATTCAGTAGATGTGGATAGTGTTCTGTGTGAAGAAGGAAAGGATAGAGTTGAATTTACTAGTGGAGCTGTGACCCAAAATTGTGTTGTTGAAGAAGAATTCTGTTCAAGCCGGACATCAATGTCTTGTTTGCATAGGGAGGATTCTTCAGAGGAGCTTGGTTTGGTTGATAACTCGCCGGGTGGAGATGAGAATTTGGAGGGTAATGTGGATCAAGAGATGAGTGATGGAAGAGATCTGGATTCAGATCGATTGGTGGTTATGGCAGAGCCTAAGGATTCAGAGAATGGCTTTAGGGAAACGGATGCCAATGCTTCTGGTGGGAGGACAAGCCAGGTTAGAAAGGGTTGGTTCAGGAGACTGCGGTCAATATCATGCATGGTTAATAGTCACGGGGAAGGTGATTTTGGAAGAGAAGGCCTTGGTGAAATGCCAGGGTGTAGGCTTCCGAAAGTTAAGGTCCGTCAGTCAAAGAAGCCAATGAAGGAACTTTCAGCCCTTTACATGAGTCAAGATATCAAAGCTCATGAAGGTTCAATTTTGACCATGAAGTTCAGTCCTGATGGGCAGTATCTTGCTAGTGGTGGTGAAGATGGGGTTGTGCGCTTGTGGCAAGTGGTTGAGGATGATAGATGTAATGAAGTTGATATTCCAGAAATTGATCCATCTTGCATTTATTTCACCGTGAATAATCTCTCTGAATTGACACCACTATTTATTGATAAAGAAAAAATAAGCAAACTGAAGAGCCTGAAAAAAACATCAGATTCTGCTTGCGTAGTTATTCCTCCTAAGATCTTCCGGTTGTTGGAAAAACCATTGCATGAATTTCATGGGCATAGAGGTGAAGTTTTGGATCTCTCTTGGTCAAACAATAATGTGAGTGAATGACATTAATACGGTTTTTGGTTTTTTTTTTTAATAAACTAAACACCATACACTTAGGTGAGATAAAAGTTTGGAAATTGATTTGGTTTTTCATCTTCTTGAATGCAGTATCTTCTGTCATCTTCAGTTGACAAAACTGTCCGACTATGGCAAGTGAATAATGACCGTTGCTTGAAGGTTTTCTCACACAGTAATTATGGTGTGTCTTTGCTGCATTGCTCTAATTTTTTTCTTCAGGCTTCTTGAGCCGTCACTCTAATTTTTATCATCTTCACAAATTATCTCACAGTATGTTTGTGTTTGATATATTGCAGTGACGTGTATACAATTCAATCCTGTGGATGATAACTATTTCATTAGTGGATCTATAGATGGAAAAGTGCGCATCTGGACAATTGCTGATTGTCACGTTGTTGATTGGATTAGTATCAAAGATATAGTGACTGCAGTATGTTATCGGCCTGATGGGAAGGTAAAATTTTCTTCAAAACAATTTCTTTTTTGTAGAAAAAATTCAAAATGATCTTAAGATGAATGATATTCTTTATATAGGGAGGGATCATTGGCTCCTTGGCTGGCAATTGTCGATTTTACAATGTATCAGGTATCATCTTTTCACATATATCTTAATATTTTGTTTTGCCTAGTTAAACCAGTTCGGTGCCATTTGGTATATTTCCTTATGATTGTAAAGAAGTTAATATTGAAATTGTGTTAATATTGGTATATATCTTAATGTTTGATTTATTGGTACTGCTTTATCAATATTCTGTATGCCTTGAAATGCCAATCAAGTTATCATTGGCATATTACGAGTTTCATTACTTATATATTACAATTACAACCATATGAACTGAAATTTGGCCTTTAACTAATCTGATTATCATTTTTGCTTGATCCAGAGAATCGCTTGCAATTAGATTCCCAAATATGCTTAATTGGTAAAAAGAAGCTTCTTGGCAGAGAGATTACTGGGTTTCAGGTATTTTACTTTTTCTCATGAATTTTTGGTTTTCTATATAAGCTTACTTATTGTGTTGTAAACTAATTACCTGTTATTTGTTTCAGTTTCTTCCACAAGATTCTAACAAAGTTATGGTCTCGTGTGCTGATTCACAAGTCAGAATCTTAGACGGCCTTAATGTGATTGGCAAGTACAAAAGTATGACCTTTTGTCTAACTCCGATATTTATTGAGCAGCATATCTGTACAATTGTCTTGCTTTTAGTTCCTATAAAAAACATGTTTCGTATTAATTTGAATTTTATTTCATTTGTATTCTATTACTAAGATTCTTATGTATTTTTGTTCCAGGCCTTAGCACAGGGAGCCCAATATGTGCATCGTTTACTTCTGATGGGAAACATATTGTATCAGCATGTGAGGACTCTAACGTATACCTATGGAATGTTAGTGAGGAAGAGTCTAATCCTGTGAAAGCTAAGAAGATTACGTCTTGCGAGCGATTTTGCTCAAATGCATCTGTAGCAGTACCTTGGCATGGTTTGAAATCTAAAAATATTGAAAACGAGCATCAGTTGAATTTGTTGGATAAAGGATCATCTCAAGTTTTTCAGCTTAGTCCACCTGCATCCTTCTCTCTGAGCCAAAAGTTTGTTTTGGAGTCTTTTTCAAAGGGGTCTGCAACTTGGCCCGAGGAGAAGCTTCCTGTTTCAAGCTCCAAGGCTAAAACATCACTGATTCACCAATCTGAATACAATTTCTTGAAGTCTTCTTGCAAGAGTACCTCATCTGCTCATGCGTGGGGTATGGTCATTGTCACTGCTGGGTGGGATGGTAGGATAAAATCATTCCACAATTATGGGCTACCTATACCCGTTTGAAGTGAAGTGACTTTTCCTAGGTTGGAAAGTAGAATCAAGATTCAATCATTCCTTTCCTTGGACATATTGTCCTTGGAAAATTCCATGCAGCTCGGAGATTTTATGAACGATGCTAAATTTGGCAGAGTACCAAGGTTGAGGTAAAAACCTTCAGCAGTAATTGCAGTTCCAATGAGTTGTGATGGTTCCCTTTCAGATTTCAGAGGATTCATACTACTCATTGGTTCATGACAAGCGGTGGCACTATTGTGGTTCTAATGGCCAAGTTTTGCTACACAAGAATCTGCTGGCCCCTAAAAGAGATGCAAAGTCATGTGTTGGAAGTTGAGAGGGGGCCTATGAGATATTATTATGATATGTCGTGGGGCTATTATTTTGGTGAGATGAGAGGAGGAGATTGAAGAGGTAGTGGCTGAAGCTCTCACTGTGATGAAAATGCTGGAGTGTTGATGATTTTACTATTGGCAAGACTAACTAAATGAATCTCTTTGTCTGCCAATTTTGGCGCCCATCTCATGGTAGGGCCTGATGTGCCTGAAGATGATAGTTTCAAGTGTGGTGAGGATGTGTGTGGCGGTCATTTCTGTTCGAATAGATGCTTTTAGCTGCCTGTTGCTGCAATCATACAAACAGTACGAACAACCAATCCAATTGCTTTCTGTTTTGTGGCTTCAACTCTACTTGACTGTCACAACTATTATTATTAACAGACATTCTGATTATGGTCTCAATTTCAGACTGACATCATTTTTTTTAGTTACATTACAACTATCTTATTATCCTTTTTAATTTGACACCACAATACTATCTCCATTCTACTGTAGGCAGATTTGTACATTTGTAACCAATGTAAGTAAAATTTTGTGGGCTTGGTGGAAATACAATTAAACACGAGTTCTTTCTATGATGCTTCTTTTTACTTCCCCTTTTGTAGTGTCTTTAGATTTTTGGAAGTGCAAGTTTTGCAATGTTGGTACACATGTTTGGTTTTACGTCTAGGATATGAATCTTAGAAGGTAATGGTTATGATTTTCACATCTTAAATATGATGTCTCAGTTCACAACTAGTTCTCAAACACATTTCTATTGACATTTCAAACATCACAATCGACTTTCAACGTACGCACTTCCAATGTAAAATTTGTGGTTAAAATTACTTCAGATACACATTTCAGTTTTTAAAGTAAACTTTGATGATTGGTTATATAAAAATCTGAATAAATGGACAACTTAGTGATGAAGAAAAGATAAACTTTTTTTCTTGAGAAATACTCACTGCTTCTTCATCAAACCGAAAGGCCAGAATCATGATTGTTAGACTCTAACAATGCCACGATGAAAGGTTAATTAATCATATATACTTTAGTGAAGGGACTTGAGGGGAATAAGTCACAAAAGTTGTAGCCAATAGATTTGAAGCGACTTGATGGTTACTTTGTCCCTTGTCACAGAACAGTTGCACTAACGCGTTGCTTTGTCCTGCGCTCGAATTATAACCCTCTTTTGGTTTTGATTGCTCATTCACATGAGGTCTGTGCTTAATTCAGTTTTGTGCTGCTGTTCTCTTTTGTGGCTCAAGAGTTCGAGCTAGTCTTTATAATCAAATGTGGCTTTCCACTTCCTATTTTGATGTATGAGTGATCATCCTTAGTTTAATGAGTATTGGAACACGTAATGACAACGTGGTGACTACAAAAAACTACACTATTTTCACATTCAACTGTTGAAGGAGATCGATTCATGAACATGCCCACACATTGCCGATGCAATATTGTCTTCCCTGCATATTATAATGCTATTTGATATTTCAAAAGTAAAATACTTTGTTATTGGGAAAATAGAATGTGTGATTGGCACATGGAGGGTATTTATCATTAGTTTAATCTTTTTTATAAATGATTAGTAGGCTTTATTCACTAGTGCTTGAAGGTGGTGTTTGGTTTGTTTTCTGTGTTTTGACACCTTAACTGTCACAAAATTAGGTTCTTTTTTATACCTCTTCTTTACCTTTTGTGTTGCACAAAATAGATAGATACACACCAGATACTTGCAAAAAACCAGCAAGGTCCTGGTGAAGAATATCATGATAGAAAAGGGCAAGTTGCAAAGGGAAAAATCAGTGAGATAGAATCATATAAGCAACAGGATTAAAACCTACTAAAAAATAGGAGCATTACTTGAAAGAATATTTATGTTGTCTTGAAAATAAGATATTGGATGTGAATTAAAAGAAAAAACGGGTTTTGTAATGTTGGAACACTCTGTATGGTCTATAATTGTGCTGAATAATATTTAAAAAGGGAACAGAGGCACCTAAAACATGATATGGTGATTGAAGAAAAAGCGTCTTGATACATTTACAGACTAAAACTTTTGCAGAGAGAAACAAAAGATGATCAATTAATGAAGGTCATTGGAGAAACAGAAAAGCAAAAACAGGCAAGCCTAATCAAATGCACATGGTTTCGAGCATTATGATGGCAGATAATAGACCCAAGAAAGGAATCGAATTAGTGACACAGAGATTGGGGGAAAAAATGAATGTTTATTTTGAGTAGAGCCGTGGGTCGCCCAACCCGGCTCATCACGGGTTGGTCTTTTAGTGGGTCAACCCAATCCGGCTCACTTATTAGTGAGTCAAAAAATTTGAATTCGGTCCAGTCCACCACGAGTTGGTGGGTTAAACGGATTGATTCACTAGCCCGTTTAATTAAAAAAATATAATTTTTTTCTTAAGTTAAAAATTATATTTTGGAATAAAATTTAAATAAACTTGAATACAATCTCAATATAATCCAAAATGATGTTAAACTCCGATACAAACCAAAATAAATAAATAAAAATACAAATTACTATCTAAGATCAAAACATTCTTGTGACTTACCCAATCTTTTATTGAATGCAATACTTTTTTTCAGAAACTAATTATACTTTTTTCCAATAGTTATACTTTTATTAGTTGAAGCTAGGTTTCCATTTGTCAACCCACCAATGTGTTTGGTTAAAAAAACAATCAAACATTGCAAAGTTCAACATAATGTGTGTCACCATGCGGGTTGGTGGGCCAACCCGGCCCACCACGGGTTCAACTCGGATGAGCCAGGTTCTTGGTGAACCGGGTCAAAAATTGACCCGTACTGAAATTTGTAAAAAAATTTCAATCCAATTCGATCCGAATCCGTGGTGGGTCAGATTGGTCCACAGACTCTGATCCACTTTGACGGCTCTAATTTGAGGCAGTTTCAAATTAATGAGTTGGGTAATTGAAAATCCAGTGTGAGGCTTTTTTGTATTTAGGGGTTCTTTTAAATTCAAATTTGTAAAAATGGGTCTGTTGAAATTTTTTTGCAAAATATGGTCAAGTCGTCGGGGTGGAGGACGACATTAAAGGTGAAGTCGTCCTCCACGGTGTCGATTTTTTTTCTTTTCCAAAAAGCGAAACCGTGCTCTCAGAAGCCGGTTTCCATTTACTTTAAAAGTGAAGTCGTCCTTAGGCCTGACGACTTCACTTTTTGTTTTTTTTTTTTTTACATTCAGCTTTATA
>Ga0209589_1009834_pt1 | contig 14221 bp, 6 predicted proteins | sample CowpeawhiteBW_FD_187525 | JGI IMG/M metagenome (GOLD analysis project Ga0209589, IMG submission 187525) | Root nodule microbial communities of legume samples collected from California USA - Cow pea white BW (SPAdes) (version 2) | ecosystem: Host-associated > Plants > Roots > Nodule | place: USA... | reverse complement strand
TTTCTTCTGTGTTTTTTTATTATTATTCACATAATAACACTATATTTATTTAAGGTTAGATTATGAATGTTTAAATTCATTATCTAATTGATGAAATTCGAATATAATAATTAGGAGAGTTCCAAAAAGACTATTTAACTCAGCTTTAATACAAAATCAATGAACTATTTATTATTATATTAAATAATTTAAAATAAATTTAATATGTTATATGTTCCGATTCTAAATCCATTAAGATAGCATTATTAGGATCAATCAGTGCACACAATATATTATCCATTTTGGAGCATGTAACTCATGTCACGACAAGTTGAAGGCAAAATTATTTTTGGTTTTGACTCTTAAGCAATGTCGGACTATTAGATGTAATGGAACAAGCTCCCAAGTCGAGAAGAGAAATGAGGATTCATCTCCCTATGGAGAGCCAAGGGAACTAGGATTCATCTTTGAAACCATATTTTCATTCCCACATTTGACACAAATCTTCTTACCTCACGTACGTTGAGATAACATCTTAGAGTCGATCACTACATCTCAAGTATTGTCAACTTTGTAGCCTAAACTCTTGTCATGGTTTTCTCCTTAAGTACCTATTTGGTTCAGCAAACGAAAAAGAGGGGAGCAGTGATTTGGAGTTGAAATTGGAAAAATGAGGCAAAAAATAATTTTTTTTTTAACTTTCCTTCTTCTCATACAAAGAAATGTAAGGAAATTGTGCATGTAATATAATAATAATAAAAAAACATTAATGATTTTAATTTTTTTAAGTAATAATAGTATTATATTAAATAATATATATCAATCAAATCTTTCACACACTTTTATAAACTTTCTTCTCATTTCTCTTCTTCTTTCCCTTAATCTAAGCAACCTTACATTCACCTTTTTTTCTTTTCAAATTTACTCATTTTCACTCCTTCAAATTCATCATCTAATACAAACACAGCATAAAAGACGCCTTGAAGAGTTCAAGGAGTAAGGAGTGTTTAAATTACCCTTGGCTTCAACTCATAAGCAATGTGAGATGATTAGGTATAGTGGAACACGTTCCCTAGTCGATATCTAAGAGAATGAAAGTTCATCCCCCAATGGAAGACTAAAGCAACGAGATTAATCTTCAGAACCTCGTTTTCATTCTCACAGACAGCGTCAATGTTTTGATCCCAAGTGCATTAAGATAGCATTGTTAGGTTTAGTCACTGCATCCAACGAATTTCTGATGTGAGATACTGCTGAAAGGAGTTTAAGATGGTTGAAGAAGGAAGGGGTATTTAAATTACCCTTAACATTGACTAGCATTGTGAAACTATTGTATAAAATGATCTATTTAATTCTATTGCATTTAATCCTATTTTGGTTCTATTTAATTACATTTTCAATTTTATTTCATTTTTTAAATAAATTTTTTTTTCATGTATTTGATAAATTACTTATAGTCAATTAAATATATGAAACTGAAAGTAAGATAAAATTAAATACATTTCATTTTAATTGTTAATCTTTAAATACAAATTTACATAACCTATACATTATCACAATTTTGAAGCAAAACAAACGCCTCAAATACTTTTAAGATCTATAAATTTTCATCTTTATCGATGGTATAATTTCTCATTTTCTATCTAGAGGAAATGATTGGAAATTCCAAAATTCCTTGGCAAACACAATAAGCAGATGATACATATATGCTACATATCTCACTTTACAATTAGATAGAGCCAAATTCCTTAGAATATCAAGAGATTGGTGCACCTTGAAACTTGAAAAAATAAGCTATAATTTATATTTTCTTTGTCTTCTCATCAGTCACTATCACAAAATCCAACCAATTTATCTTTGCGATCTTTGGGGAAGAAAAATCTATACTTTGTAGTTCCTTTTAAGTATTTCAAAATTCTCTTTACCAAAGCCACATGAATCACTCTCATATCAACCGTGTTTGCTACCAACTCCAACCAAAAAGCATATATATGATATCCTATCACAAACAAACCTCAAAGAGCCCACAATTTGTTTATAAATCATATTATCAATATGCTTATAGTTTTCATCTTTAACAACCTTCAAACTCACTTCAGTTGTGAGATTACAACATTACAATCAACCATCCTAAATTTCTTCGGTACTTACATGATGTATCTTCCTTGAAGAAAAATACCATTATCATAATGCACAAACTCCATACTGAAAAATATCGTAGTGAACTTGAGTCTATCAATCTTTTCAATATCTGAACTAGTGACTAATAAATCATCAACATAAAGACAAACTATCAACAAGTTGTCATTGCTACCCATTTGCACAAAACCGCCACACTCCATTCCAACCAATTAGAAGCCAAGTAGCAACAAATAAGAGTCAATTCTCTTATTCTAGGCTCTAAGAGTCAATTCTTTGCCTTTAAGAATACAACCAGGTGATTGTTCTACATACACCTATTCTTTCAAAGCTCCATTGAGAAAAGTAGATTTCACACCTAGCTAGAAAGATTTCCATCCTTTTTGAAACGGAAACTGCAATCACTAGCCTTATTGTTTCAATCTAGCTACTAGTTCAAACACATCATAATAATCGGCACCTACTTTTTGTAGAAAACCTTTTATCACTAACCTAACCTTGTATCTTGAGATTGATCTTTCATGAAGTACTTTCACTAACCTAACCTTGTTTCTTTAGAGGTAAATCCATCAGTTTTCAAGTTTAATTTTTCTCTATATGGCTTGAACTCTTCTTTCATAACCATGCTTAAGTGAATAAAGTACAAAAAAAGATAATAAGTTTAGCTCACATAACACTTTTTTTTTCCTTCTTCTTCTTTTTCTTCCATGCTCAAGTGAATAGATTATAAAAAATAATAAGTTTAGTTTGCATAACACTTTCTTACGCTTTACACTCCATTATCATGCTCACACAATAATTTTTTATTTATTTAAAAGATTACACTACTTTTTATCACTTCTTCTCTAACTTAAGGTTCATACAAGAATCAAGCGATTATCAAGAATCGCTTTCAAGGGTCACAATCACAAAATAATTTTAACATCAACAAAAAAAAGTGACAAAGAACAATTCTATGACCAATAAACAAGCAAGGCAATCACGAAATGTGTAGGACAAACAAAAATTAAAGAAAACACTTGAAACTTAGAAATTGTAACAAACAAGTGGTATACATTGGACAAATCTTATTTTCTTCTTCTTTCTCTTTTATTCTCTCGTTTTAACTTCTTTCTTTTTCTTTTTATTTTTCTTTCTTTTTTTAAATTTCTTCTTTTTCTCTTATTTATATAATTAAAATTTGATTTTAGAATTGTACATCGATCGGAGACACAAACATTTGAAGTATCATAAACTCAAGACAAAATGAGAGCAACAATAAAAAGGAACAATAAATAAAGGAGATACAAACAAATGTAATTGTAAATCTTACCTCATTTGTAAATAAAGGAGATACAATCTTCATATTTAAAAAAATGAGATAATTTATCCTAATAATTAATTTAACATATTCTAATTGGTTCTAGATTTGAATCCCAACTCCAAAAAAAAATATTATTAATTGTAAATAGAAAGAAAAAGTACTCTAGACATAGGATATTTTTGGACGCTGTATAAAATACTAGTGGTGTAAAATAATCAACATTAAATCTTCGTTACTTTGCCTAATTGAAAGATTTTATATGGACATCTTTGGTTTTATTATACAATAGGATACTTTGTAGGTGCATGGTCTCAGTCACGACATTTAATTTATTTGTCCGTTCAAGGAACTGTCAATATAAAAGAAAATTGCCCTAAATGATATACTTCTACTCTACAACCTTGGATAAATATGTGTTTCTGGTAAACTGCTACCACCTTGGACAAATGTGTGTTCCAAAACATAAGCTGATATTTATATTGTTGATTTGTCTTATAGATTTATTTATTTTTTTCATGAATGGACATAAAACAATAGACCCTGATTCTTTCTCCCAAAAGAATCTTGACTTTGGTAGCAACAAGACGCAATGTTCATCTCAAATGACAAAATCTTTATTCATACAAACAATTTATGAACACTGCAAAAGCATATATATTAAAAATAAATAAATCCATCTGTCAATTAAACGTTAAATGTACATTAGAATTGGACCTATGTAAGGGGCAATGCACTTTTCTATTGGAGCCTCACTCCAAAATAAACTTTAAAATAAACTAAAAGAAAAAAATCTTTCATTACTTTCTTGTGGGTTGTTAGGAGCTTGTTTTGGAAACTATACAAGATAATTTTTTTTTAATCAACTAAGCTCTTTCAGAATAAATCAATTCTATAAATGAAGAAATTTGTCTCGATCTTAAGACACTCAAATCCTTTAATTTTAGATTTTCTCGATTTTTAACTATAGTCACCGCTAAAAAATCTCATATTTTCTATCAATTTTGTTTTGAAATTTTTTTTATAGGAAATACTTATAAATTTTGTTATGAAAAGAAATTTGCAGGAAATTGCTGTCAATTTTTTTGCAAAATATTTTGTATAAAATACTTTTCACAATAAATTTTGTAGAAAATACTTGCGAATTTTATAATTTGTAGGAAATACTTACCCACGAAGTAATTACCTGCCAATTAAAATCCTTAGAAAAAATAGTAGGAAAAAGTATTTTCTTGCAAAATTTTTTTTTCTTGGAAATTTTTTTAACAATTTTGCAAAAAAAATTCTCATGTAATATGAGAATTTTTAGTAGTCATTTGTTAAGCTAAAACATTATAGTGTATTGATATTAAGGCAAATTTCTTAATTTACAAAACTAATTCCCCCTAGAGGAGCTTAGCCAATTATTGGAAAACAATCTTAGTGGTACTAAATGTAAGGCCCACTTTTTCGTATGCCCTTATTTTAAAAGGCTGCCCAAACTATTGGGCCTTAAGGCTGGCCCAAAAAGGGGAAAACAGACCTAAGTCTGCCCTAGCTCACTTGTCTATTGTACTTTAAGAAAAATCAGTCGTCATCTTTCCCCTTGCGCCTAAAACTGAGCTCTGCTAGGGTTAGCTTTCGCTCGTTCGTACTAGCTCAAGAGTTCGCTCCATCTCACGTAAGTTGGTCTTGAACCTTGTTTTCCTTTCCGAGTTGATTTTCATGAGTTTAGTTAAAGTTCACATGGTAACCCTATTATCCTTCTGTTCCACTATTTTCCAGCTCCTAAGCCTCTACTCGGAGCTGTTGTGCTCTACGTTGCTTGTCAAATCCTGTATTAAACCCTTCCAGGTAAGGGAAGCTAGAACCCACTTGTGTACTGCGTTTTTACTGTTGTTTTCACTCTTGTGTTGTGAGCCTCTGGTTAATATGGTGTTCTGAATGCTTGGTTTGTTCTAGTGTGTGGTTTTGGTTTGGTATGAGTGGTTGTCGTAGGGAAATAGCGGCGAGGTCTGATAATCTCGCCCAAGCGAGTCTATCTCGCTTAGGCAAGATGAGCAGAGGTTTGCCCAGACTTTTTACGCGAAGGGTCGCTCAGGCGACCAACTCAGATTTGAGCGAGCGAGCGTCTCGCTCAGGCGAGGAAAGTCTCGCCTAAGCGAGAATGCGTAAAAGGGTGCTGCGTTGTGTGTCGAGCTCTCTCCTAGGCGAAGGGAGCTCGCCTGAGTGAGAGTCCTTCTCGCCTGAGCGAGGCCCTTCAGCCTGAGCGAAGAGTTGGGCGAGACTGCATATTGGTTTGGCGATTTGCTATGTTCTTGAACGTATGGCTTGCATTTAATTTGATTATTATATGATGGTATGAGGGAAAGGATCATACACGATTAAGGGGGGGCTTACATGTAATGAATGGTGAGTTTGGCATGATCTTATGTGAATTATATATGAGGGGTTGGATATGTATGTGGTCACAAATATGGCATGAACAACGGTGAACATTGATGATTGGTAATTTAGTGGCATGATATTGGTATGAGGGGAGACACTTTTCTCATGGTTGGCAACACGAGTTGGTATTGGTTCGACATGTAATAAATGAGGGTTGGTTATGGATGTTGGTATGAAGTTTCAATGCATGATGTATGTGTTTATTTCTTGGCTGTTTATATATGTTAGTAAGTGGTCAGTACGTAATCCCTTGGAGTCTCTAGGTGAGGCTTTACGGTCGTGCTTCAATGGTCGGGACGTAATTCCATGGCCCCTGTTAGTGGGTGTCTTTGGTGGTGCCCCATCTGTATGGTCTAGTAAGGATTCAAAGCAAGGTTGCATCCTAACACTTTAAGGAGTCGGTTAGTCTCACTTAGAGCGGACTGACTCCTGTGGTGAGAGTATCTGGAGGCCTGTAATTCATTAAGGGCTAACCTTGTGGTGAGGGAAATTGATTCATTGTAACACTAGTAACACATAGCTCGGGGGTGAGTAGCTCGGGGCTGAGTAGAGGTATCTACCACAAGTGCAAGCATCCACTGAATTCGACCAAATTATATGTATCCGGATGAGTCGAGTCGAGTCTTAGTGTATTGTTTGGAAGGTCATAACATGTTTGAGTGATGTATGTATAGTTGACTGTGAACATATATCTGATTGTATCGATGAAATCTTTTTGGCTCTGGCTTACCCTTTCTGTTTGAATGCTTTGTATGTTATCCTTCCACTTTTGTGAAGATCATCAAGCAGATGCGAGAGGTACTCGTGGCCAACAGGGTAGAAAGGATTCCGCTGCATAATCCACTTGGGCTGGACTGGATGTTTCTTGTTGGGCTTTTCTTTAGGGTTGCGGCCCATGTATCAGTTTGACTCTTATTTTATTTATGTTCCTCGTAAACTTTATAACTTGTTTTCCTGTGGCACCGTGGTGTGCCTTGAGTTGTAAGGAGTTAAGTCTAAAACTCTGGGACTGCGTTATTATGTTACCTTGTAAGGCGTTTCCGTTATTTTATGCTTGTTGGTAAAATAGGACGTTACACTAAACATTCTCATATTACATGGGAATTTTCTTGCAAATTTGTTAAAAAAATTTACAAGAAAAGATTTTGTCCTGCTATTTTTTCTAAGAATTTTAATTTGCAGGTAATTCCTTCGTGGGTAATTATTTCCTACAAAATTTATTGCAAAAAGTATTTTATACAAAATATTTTGCAAAAAAAAATGGCAACAATTTCCTGCAAATTTTTTTTCATAATAAAATTTATAAGTATTTCCTACAAAAAAAAAAATTCAAATCAAAATTGGTAGAAAATATGAGTTTTTTTAACTTAACTAATTATTGGAAACAGCCTTCTATACAGTCTTAAAAACAACCTCCTAACTATGCCTAAAATATGTGAAAGAAAAAAACAAGTTTCCAAATACATACGGAAAAACAATTTGTTTTGGCCCAAAAGTGTTTAAAGGTAATATGTAAAAAACTTTCTTAGATTTCTAAAGTATTTTTTATTTTAAAATATTCTTAATTATATTTTACTTTCTTTTGTGCGATTTCATTAAATGGTCTCTCAAATTGTTTATAAGACACACATTAGATAATTTTTTAATATTTTTATTTGTTGTTTATTTTTATAATGTTAAATACTGTTTTGAAATATTTTATATATTTATTTTTTTATTTTTTAACTCATTATTATATAGTAATTTTGTCACTATAATTGTATAAATAAATTTTATTTACTATAATATAAAATTTTAATGTAATTTCTAAAAAAAAAAATTATCACCATGCAAAATATATTGAAGTTCAAAAGATACAATATCTATATTAAAACTTTATCATTATTAGTTTAATATTTGTTTTGCAAATTTAATAAATGTTTTGGTTTACATGAAATTTATTTGGTATTCTAATTGAAATGTATACAATTATAATATAATTTCTTTCTAAATATTTGATATCGAAGAAACAACCATCCTCTTAATATTGAATATTTGATAATATTATGTTTCATTTGCTGTAAATTTTTATTATTTTATTAAAATTAATTAATTAATATTGAAATAATAAAAAAACGGATATGAGTATAGGTATGGGTATGAGTATATACCCGTTACCCCTAGTGGGGATGGAGATGAGACAAAAGTTTGATACCCATTGAGTTTAGGTATGAGGATGGGGATGAATTTTTTTTATGGGGATAGGTATGAGATACTGAAACTCGCCCCTGTCCCGTTGTCATCCCTACTGATAAGTTCAACCCCCGATAAGAATTTAGAATACCATGTAATCAAAGTCTTATTATATTGCGACCAACATATTTGTAAACCATGAAAATAAAACAAAACAATTTATGAAGCCCGGATACAGGCACGAATACGACACGACACGAACACGGAGATACGAAAAAATTGAAAAAACATACGACAAGAGAAGTTTAGAAGTTTATGAGTTTTTTAGAAAATCATTAAATTTGTGATTATTAATATTGTGTTGGAGTCATGTCAAAGATAAAAAAAAAATGTCTTTCAAATTGTGTTAGAAGTGGGCTTTAAGCCTAACTCAACCTCACAAAACAAACTTGTAAGGTGGGGATTGCTCCCACTTATATATTGTGAATTAGCCTTATCTCCAATCGATATGGCACTTCCAACACATTCCCTCACACCGAGGTATATTCATCTCATGCGTGGGACAAGAAATTATTGGGTGGTCCGTTAGCGGCCCGATATCGGGTGGAATAGAATGTCCAAGAAAGTTCGCTAGGATAGACTTTAACTTGGCTCTGATACCATGTTAGAAGTGGGCTTTAAGCCTAACTCAACCCCACAAACCCGGCTTGTAAGGTGAGGATATATTGTGAATTAGCCTTATCTCTAGTCGATATGAGACTTCCAACCAATTAGACACTTTACTAAACATATGTCCTACGAGTATGTACCCATATAAGTGTCTGATACGTGTCAAACACGGGATACGCGTACGGGATACACCATTGATATAGCGTGAACTTCATGGATAACAATTAATTAATCTCTGACATAAAATGAAAGGCTAACTCAACTCAAAAAGTATCCCAAATTTGTGATCTACAAAATAACACCTCATAATGATTAAATACAAAGCTAAGATAGCTCCTATTACAGCATCAACGATGAAATTTCACTCATCATCATCGTGCAAGCGTACTACCAATTTACTCTTCTTGTCCTCGTACATGAGTTTCTTCAAATTGTACCTACAAAACAATGCAAATATTTCCATAAACATCCTCCATACATATTAGTAATGTTGTTTGTTACTGTGGAGACTTTGAATTCACACCATTTGAATATTTTAATTTATTTAATATTATCATGAACACCATTTGAATATTGTAATTTATTTAATATTATCATGAACATGAACTAATTAATTAAACTTATATTACAATTAATACGATTACGTGTTCGATATAGTTTTGCCTATCAAATTAGTTCAAAATTTAAACCTGGTATTTTATTAAAATTGGTTAAAAATTGGGGGCCTTCTTTCTGTACCTCCAAGTTTTCTGCCTACACAGCAGACTTTTCTGAATTTCGATAATGGTCTCCCCTTTGACTTTGACTTGGTATGTAAAAACATAATTATCTTCTCCCTTTCCTCAATTATCTGAATACATGTATTAAAATCAGGTTCACTAGAAACTTGTATTTGTGATGACCTCTACTCCTTTGTAGAGTTATTGCTAATGTGTTTCACTCTATCACACACAACGTTAATCCATAATCATCTAAGGTCATTATCCTGCCTTAGACTAGAACTTCCTGTTACTTTCACTACATGAATCATTTTATTTTATATGAGTCTGACTGATCATTAGAGTGTTAGTGTTAGAATGTAACCTTATTTGAATCCATAGATAAATACATACATTATATTATAACCAAAGGAATTTTTCCATGAAATTCCCTTATCTTCTGCACGTTATCTCAAAATCAATCCCATATTATACAAAAACATATTAAGTCAAGTCTTAGTAAACCAACATTAATCATACATAACTCATCCATCATATTCTCATAATATCACATTCAATCACATTGGAAAATACGAAATTATAATAGCATAAGATGTCGCTTGGGTGGGATTCTATCACCTGAGCAACACCATTACAAAAACAAGAATGAGCCTTTGGAGCATTCTCGCCTGGGCAAGGGATTCTCGCTTGGGCAACAAGGGCTCTCACTTCAACGATAGAGTTGTTGCCTAAGTGACAACTTAACAAAGGCAAAAACAAGTTCCAATGGCTTTCTCGCATGAGCGAGAAGCCTATCGCTTCGGTGACACCTTTTTTCCCTTGGGCGAAAGCAAAGTGGAATTCTGGGCTATTGTTGCCTATGGAAGATTTTCTCTTACTGGGGCAAAAGTAGCAAACACTAGTGCATTTTACGCTTTTTAACTCGGACTTTATGCCTCGGTTATAGTGGAAACGAGGCATATAAACACGCGGTGGCAGTTTTGTAATTTATGCAATATTTTATGCTCCGGTTACTAGTTGACCCGAGGCAAAAACTAGTCTTATACCTCGGTTCTAAGGGACCCGAAGCCTAAAGTTACTTAAAAATTTCCCTCCTCCCGCCACTTGAATTTTTAAATTTAAAATAAAAGTTTTATGCACCGGTTAATAGTGACCCGAGGCAGTAAGGCCTTTTATGCCTCAGTTGTTTAAACCCGAGGCAGTATAGTGGGTTAAAATGGTCTTAGGCTGAAATCCCTTTCTTTAATCCTTTGCAAGAAACCCTAGCCGCATATGAACATCTCCCCCGCCCAAGCTTCTTCTTCATCCTTTATGCGGGAACGTCACCCCCACCGAGAACTACCGCAGACGAACCTTCCTGTTGCCAACCAAAGCCACCGTTGGAGCAATCGTCGGAATTGACGTCACTGGTGTTGTCGGCGCTTTCCATCTTCTTCTCCATGCCAGAGTTGGATGACTTCTTCCTTGTACGACTAGACTCCATGCCGCAATCGCAGTATGGCAGCCGCACCTGGCCACTGTCGGAGAGAGCATCGGCAACGCCATTTTCCTACCGTCCATCTTCATCTCCAAATGCGTAGCCACCGAGCTTTCAACCCCTCTCATTGTTTCTGTTTTTTTTTAATGATTATTTGTCTTTGTTCTTCTTTTACAGAGGAGAAGAAAGGAGGAGAATATTGGGTCTTTGTTCTTCTTTTATGTATTGGCACAAATTAATTAGTAAAGATGAATCTGTGATGGTTTGATAGCCTCTGTTTTCGGTGATTCTGTGCAGGTGATTGAGATTGGGTGGTGTTGGAAAGATTAATCTTTCTGCAAGTGATAGTTTCAACCTTTTTTTTCTCTTGTCGTTAACTATGGCTGAGAGGGGAATGAAAATAGGAAAATCAAGGGCATGATGGAAGAGAAAGCACGAAGCTTTAGGAAGGCAGTGTTTGGATGATAAGAAAAAGGAGAAGAAATTGATGGGATTTAAAGGGCCACCACCATGGATGAAGGCTTAAGAAAGAGTGTTCTTGTGGGGTTGATGGCGTGAGAAGAAGGCATGGAATAATAAAGCTAATGGGGTGTGGACCTAGAAGTACAGGGGACATTAACCTAAACGATCTTGTGTGCACCAAAAACATCAAAAAAGTGGTTTTGCTTTTGCCTTAACTAAAGAACTTCACGTATAACTTATTTATCTTTTAATTTTGAATGTTTTAACAAAGAGATACGGCTTCGGTTCTCACTAGAACCGAGGCATAAAATGAGATTTTTTGCCTCGGGTAACACCCGAGACCAAAAATTAACCCTTTTTGGCCTCGGTCTTATATGCTTCGGTTCTAAAACCGGGGTAAAATAGTAAAAATAACCGCGGCCAAATACCCTTTCTGCACTGGTGAAATTTTAACCCTAATCTCATTACCCAAGGTTCTGAAATCACACCATAATAATTTAAGCAATTTCATGGATCAAAATACAACATGCAACACAAATTTACTAAAACCAAGACGAATTATATAACATCCTTATTTTTAATACTGTATTATTTATTTTAAATAAAACACTTAGAAAATATTCTATTTTTACTAATGTTTTGTATTTTATTATGATGTAGTTTAAACATTAAAAATATATTTTATCATGATGTAGTTTTCACTAATTAAAATTAACAATAAGAAGAAAACAAAACTAATAAAATATGTATATATATTAAAAAAATTAGGTAAAAAAATATATTAATTAAAATATTATTAAATAGGTGTCTATTAAAAGAAATCTTCTAAAGAGATAAGAAGATAAGGAGAGAAGATAAGAAAGAAATAGAAAAGAAAAATAAAAGAAAAATAAAAAAACAAAGAAAAGAAAAGAAATAAAAGAAAAAGAAAGAAGATAAGGAGATTTAAAGGAGTTTTATCTAAATACATGGAAGATAAGAATAATTAGAAGTGATAACCTTACATTTAATGCATCCATTCATTACTTGGCAAGTTGGCACATGCATGGCTTGTAAATGGATGAAAGAAATGGATGATGAAAGAAAGATGACCTAAGATTATTTCACCCACATGTATTACATGTATTACTTTGGAAAGTTTTGGCTTACCTTTCATTAATGAAAGGAATTTTATCCTAACCTATAAATACATGGAAGAAATGTAGAAAGAGTGGAGGTGAGTTACGTAAGAAAGTAAGAAAGTGATAAAGTGAGAAAGTGAGAAAGAAAATAGAGAAAGAGAAAATAGACAGAGAAAGTTTAGAGCAAAGATTCAAAGAGATCCTAGTCCTCTATAAATATTATTAATGTGTCCTTCAATCAATATAAGGTAAGGGGGAAGTGAGATTAAGCTCTTTTATATTAATCTTGATAAACTCATTGGTTTTATATTAATCCTTTATTTATTTTTGAATAATATATTATTCTAATTACTTCCATTTAACTTATTCTCATTTATTATCCTCTTATATTTATTTAATTTATCTTCAGTTATGCACGGATGATCATGTTTATTTGTTTTATTTAATTTATCTCCAGTTATGCATTGGTCCTATTTATTTATTTTATTTAATCTTCAGTTATGCACTGGTTCTGTTTATTTATTTAATTTTATTTATCTCCAGTTATGCATTGGTCCTATTTATTTATTTTATTTAATCTCCAGTTATGCATTGGTCCTGCTTATTTATTTTATTTTATTTATTTTCAGTTATGCATTGATCCTGTTTATTTATTTTATTTAATTTATCTCTTGTTATGAACTAATCCTTTTTATTTATTTATTTCATTTAATATATCTCCAGTTACGCACTGGTCTTGTTTAATTTATATTTTTAATATTATATTTATTTATAACATTCTAATCCTTATCTAATTATTTATTTAGATTTCTTGCTTTGATTCTTATTTTATCATTATTTTATAATTAAAAATAAATACATGTAAGGTGAAAGTAAATATTATTTTATTCAATGAGCTTGGATAGGAGAAAATTGCATGTACATTTTATCATTGTTTTATATTCTTTGTGTATAGTTTACACAATGACATGATTTGATAGTCATCACATTTTATGACCTTTGAAAATATCCAAGAGTATGTCAGTTAAGTAAGAGTTAAGTTTGGTTTCAATAAGTTGATATTAAACCAATGTCAATGTGTTTGTATTTGGGAAGTCACAGTTTGGTACACTGCGGGATGAAAGGTAGGGACCATGGTGGGGTCTAAGGAAGTTTTACCAAGTAGGTGAATATCTGGATAGTTCAGAATAACGCACTGGACTAGGATATTTATAGGCTAAACTTGGGACTATCTGATACCTGCTCGACATCGCCAAGGTTAGGTAATGAGTATATATCTCTTTATGGGCCTATAAATAACTAATATTCTCGAGAAAGAAATAATTATGATTGTACCAATGTTTTATGAGACATACTTAACTACCTAATCACTTCCCAAAGTAACTTTTGATGTTTATAATGGATCATCAATAGTCGAATATGGATCCATATGTCTGGTAAAACAAGATGAAGTTTTGTGGTTGTAAGTCCAAATCTAGGCCCCAGTGTCTATATTGTTTGTTGAGTTTATTAAGATTCATATTTAAGGCTTATAAAGACCTCACTCTTTTCATATTTTTGTTTCATATGTACCTGTTGCATAAGCAGAAGACGAACCTGCTCAGTGAAAGTTGTTCAAATTATTATTGGTGGATCTTTTGAAGATTGACTCATGGATAATTTCTATTAATATCTTTAGGAGATATTAAAAATATAGATAATTTTCTATTCTGATGTAAGACTCTTAATATTATACAAATATATATATATATATATA
>Ga0209589_1009833_pt1 | contig 14224 bp, 9 predicted proteins | sample CowpeawhiteBW_FD_187525 | JGI IMG/M metagenome (GOLD analysis project Ga0209589, IMG submission 187525) | Root nodule microbial communities of legume samples collected from California USA - Cow pea white BW (SPAdes) (version 2) | ecosystem: Host-associated > Plants > Roots > Nodule | place: USA... | reverse complement strand
GGGTCTACATCATTGGAATTATTTTGGTATCCTTTTCCTCCACCAAACTTTTATAATTATGCAAATGCATTCTACACGATAGCCATGTTTTTTCTCCACCAATCTTTGATCATTATGCAAATGCATTCATTCTAGAGGGTACACATGTTGAAATCAGAGACAAGAAACTTTAAAAATTGATCATCTACCTCTACTTTATTCTTTTGAAACTCGTTACAACTCGTTTATGCGTTCAACCTAAGATTAAGTGATACCATTCATTAGTGTATACGTATCTCTCTCACAATGTCATTGATACCTTTGAAAGCATTTTCAAATTTCTAAAAATATATTATTCATTTGTCTTAGAAGAAACTTCAAAAACCAAAATAATTTCAACTTTCAAAAAATAAAAATAAAAAGATTTATGGGACCCAAATCAAAATTTGTTAACAAGATGATTGGTTTGTTATATATGAACCAAGAAAAAACTTGAATCCACTATGAGTTAGTAGCATGAAAAAGCAAGCATCTCTCCTTAATCAATTTGATGGCTGTTTGGGAATCTGATTCAACAAGGATAAGTTTCACATCCTTTTCTGCTACAGTTCTAACCCCAACACCATTATCAAAGTTCACCATCATGTATGCTTGGTTACTGATGTATAGTAGCCACAAAGATAACATTTTTGCTGAATTTGCAATTCCCCTTGTAGTTGAAATAGTGTTATATAAACAAAATATTAGAGAAATAAAAACAATTTCAATGTACTTGAATTGAATGTCTTAACAATTTTGATGGGTCCTGCTAATAACAATAATTTTATCTTTCAACACTCCATATCCAGGGACATAGTATTCTTGTCAAAACAAAGTCTGACAATTCGTTTGATCACAACTTGTTACTTATGGATATCTTTGTACACGTATTTTTTAATTTTGTTTGATAAAATTATTTAAAAGTATTTTTTAAAATATCAACTCAAATAGAAGTTTGATAATCCCAACAACATTCATCATAAAATAGTATCATAAACTAAATTAGTATTTTTATAAAACAAATTTAATTACTGTATTGCAAGGTATAACTTTAAATAAAATTATTCTATTTAAAAAATAACTTTAATTTCGTAAGTTTATAAGAAAAACATAAATCTATAAAATATAGCACCCGTGCATATTAGTAAGAAGAATTGATTTATTATCATCATGTAATCAAAAGCACATATTTGCTAATAACAATATATTTTACAATAAAATAATAATATCTTTTACCAGAATCTAATTAGTTATATGAAAATTTTATTCTATGTAATACAAATAAGTTTTGAATTCATTACAATGTGCAACTGATCATTTTTAATACATATAACATAAGTAAATAATTATAAATAGTTTTAATTACGTAAAATCTATATAAGTTGTTGTAGATAATAATTAAGCACACATATCAATCATACTCTTAATACTAATATTATTGATACTAATGCTAATATTATTTTAAGTAATAATATGATCACCTAGAAAATATGCAAGTTATTGAAATATGATCTCGTTAAAAATAAAAGTGAAATGGTTGTACAAAATAAAAGTAAAGTATAGACATATTGTGAGACATGAATCTATAACAATATATACAGAGATTCTCCTTCTTGTGTCCACATTTCAAAACATCAATTTTACCCTTTAAATAAATCTATAACAATATATAAAGGAGATTCCCTTTTTGTGTTCACATTTCAAAATACCAATTTTATCTTTTAAATATGATAATTTATTAAATTTTTAAAAATTTACCGTTACTTTTACAAGCTTTTTATAAAATCGGTTATCTCTGCTTCTTCTCTTCTTTATTTATCAATGGTTATTCTTTCATCTGTTCTAATATATTTCACTTTATTTAATCAATATAATTTTAGTTTATATATTAACTTAATAACATTACAATATTATCACCTACTAATATAATATCACGCATATTTAAAAAATGCATACACACAGGCGCGATAGCGCCTCTGTTTACGCTAGTGATAATAATACTAATATTATTACTTATAATAATAATAATAATAATATTAATACTACTAATAATACTAATATATATAACTAATGTTAATATTAATTTAAATAATAATAAGATTCATAGAAAAAAGGCAATTAATTAAAATATGATGTAGAAAATACTAATTCAAAAAACTATAAATTCCATATAAAAAAAAGTTAATTGCTAGGTTTCATTTAACTATTTAGCTTTTATTTTTGGTTAAATCATTCTAGAGGTCCTCATTTTTGTAACGAAATAGGTCCCTTTCTTTTTATTTGACTCAATTGGGTCCCTATTTTAAAAAATTCATTGCAATTAGGTCCTTTCCGTTAGTAATACATTAACGAGGTTAACTATGTGTCACGTGTCAACAAATGATTTTTTTTAATTTTTTTAATTTTAATTTTTTTTATAATTTAAAAAAAATTGTCACGTGTCAATCTGACGTTGTGCCACGTGGCAGAGACGGTATGATGTGACAGTGGCAGTGCCACATGTCACCATAGGATGGAAAAAGTCTAAATGTAGTCTTGTATTTGTTATTTTGTCTCAATTTGGTCCTAATTTTTTTTTTAAAACTGAATCAATTTCATCCCTATACAAAATTTAATTTTTATCTAAATTTTACAATGATATTTTTATTATAATTGATATTTTTAACATAATTAAGTTTATTTAAATGTAAATTTTGCATTCAATTTTATTTAAATTTTGTTTTAAATATTTATATATTTATAATTTATAGATAATTGTTAGGGTTGCTTTAAAAATAAAAACTTTAAAAATTCAAAGATAAAATTTTAAAACAATTTTATAACAATTTAAAATAAATATATTTATTTAAAATTTTACAATTCAATTTATAAAGTTGTTATTTTTAAACCAACTCTAACATTTGTTTATAAATTATTTATATATAAATATTTGAAACAATATTTAAATAAATTTCAATGTAAAATAAAAACTTAATCTTGTTAGAAATATCAGTGTGACATTTATATAAAGGTAAAATTTTGTCTCAATTTGAATATGGACTGGAATTGATTAAGTTTTAAAAAAATTAGGACCAGATTGAGACAAAATAACAAATATAGGGACTACATTAAGACTTTTTACATCCAATCGTGACACATGGCATTGTCCTGCCACATCACACTATCGCTGCCACGTCGCACAACGTCAGATTGACACGTGAGATTTTTGTTATTTTTTTAAAAAAATTATAAAAGAAAATTAAAAATTAAAAAATTAAAAATAAAAAATAAAAAACAATGTGCTGATATGTGGCACATAATTAACACCGTTGGTATTCTATTAATAATATAAAGGACCTAGTTGTAACATAATTATAATAGATTTTCTAAGATAGCGATCAATTGAGTCAAATAAAAAGGAGGAGACCTACTTGAGATTTTGTTAAAAAATGGAGACCTCTGAAATGATTTAACTAGAGCTGTCAAAACGAGTAACTCGACCCGATCCAGCTCGACCCACCACAGGTTGATGATTTAGTGAGCCAACCCAACCCGACTCACTTTTTAGTGAGTCAAAAAAATTAAAACTCGGCCCGACCCACCACGGGTTGGCAGGTTAAACAGGATGGCTCACGGGTTCACTTAATTAAATTTTTTTTTTAATTTTTTTTTCAGTCAAAACTAAATTGTAATTCTAATTAAAATTTAAATAAACTTTAATACAATCCAAATACAAACCAAAATAAAAAAATACAAAATATTTATGTGTTGGATGAAAAAACAACCTAACATGACCCAAATGTAAAGTCCAACTTAATAAAAATAAATAAAAAACACTTGTGTGACCCTTTTCTTTGCGGGTTGGTGTGACATCCCATTTAAATAGAATAATCTACTAAATAAAACATCGCATAGTTATAAGGAGAGCAAGGCTATCAAATGAAAATCATAATCAAGGAATGCACTTTTATAGTAATCCATAAGAGTACTTGAAAGGAATCCTAGGCATACAACCATGCCATGATCAAAACAGAATCTAAAAAGTTTAACAGTTATGCAAAAGAAAGGCTCCTAGAGCAAGGAATTACAAAGGCACTAGGGCCATAGAATTGCTCCTGAGGGCCACAAACAACAGACCCACTAAACTGCACCGCTACCACCATCAGACCTATCTCCAGAATTATTTCCATCTGCTCCCACCATAAGGTGATCATAGCAAAAGAGAAATCAAGACAAAAACACACACAAAAATGAAAGGGTAAGCTAGTGTAAATCAAATTTAGCATATTATCGCAAAGAAGTACTTAAAACAGTCCAAGCATACAACACAATAGGCACAAAGAATCATGTTATAGCAAACAAACAAGACACTATGACTCAATTATCCGGATAAATATAATAAGATCGGATTCACTGGATGCTTGCACTTGTGGTGGCCTCTACTGCTCTGCAGAGCCATTGCCAATGGGTTTCACCTTACCACACACAAGGTTAGCCTTCAAGCATCTAAGGCCATTATCCTGCCAAAGACTAGGGCCTCTCGCTACTCTCACCACTTGGATCAGTTTGCTCTACATGAGACTCACTGACCCTTTAGAGTTTCGAGATGTGGTCCTTACTTGAATCCTTATCTTAATATATACACTACACACTACCATGATTTCTCCCCACGAGACTCATGGAATTACGCCTATCTCACACCAAATTCGTGTTTCTCATACCATACACCACTTTCACTTCATACATCCAATTCTCATGCCACAAGACCACCATCCAACAACAAGAATGCCATAAATTAATCCCAGCATGTTACTTTCAGCTCATACAATTCAAATAATTCATGCATGTTCATAGAAATATCCAGCCATAACGGAAACAGAGAAAATAGAATGCAAACCCACACTATTCTCGCTTAGGCTAAAAGCCTTCGCCCATGCGACAACAATTTCCTCGCCTAAGCTAGGCATTCTCGCTTGAGCGAGACGTGAGATAATGGTACAGTGGCCACTTTGTGAGTTCTCGCCTGAGCGGGCCCTACTCGCTTGGGCGAGGTCGCTCTTCGCCTAAAATAAAGAAATCCCTCGCTTAAACGAGGACCCAAACAGAGGCACTATTGGTCTCCTCGAGGGCTCGCTTAGGCGAGCCGTTCTCGCCTGAGCGAGACGTTGCATCGCTCAAAACCAGAGTTGGTCGCCTGAGCGAGAAGCTCGAGTAGAACCAGGGCGAGCCTCTACTATTCTCGCCTAGGCAAAACGAGCTCGCTTGGACGAGAATAGCAGCTCCCGCTACTGTTCCACGCATGCAGCACCAAAAACAGTCAAACACATCCATACCATGCATTCATATACAAGCCCAAGCACATTTAATCCATTTCAAGCGTAAAAACAGAGGTGAAATCAAACACACACATCAAAGACTATAAACCTAGCTTCCCTTACCTCGCTTAGATGTTAACCAAAACGCAACAGACCCGCAACTAAGGAGTACCGTAGCTCCAAGGGCTAAAGTAGTGAGCTGAAACATAAAACCAAGACGAACCCGGGTGTGAAATTAAACCCTAACCAGACCAACACACTTAAACGGTGTAAAGAGGAGGAAACCGGATTAGGAATCTCAAGGTCTGACTTACCTAGAAGCAGGATGAACGTAGCTACCGGAAAGGAGGGAGGTTCGTTGTGCCTTAACAGAGCTCTAGTAAGGGAAAGAGGACAAGAACTGAAAGTGGGTTTCTGAAAATGAGACAGAGTGAAAGGGGGTTAGGGGCTGGTAAGGGTATTGGGTCCTCTTACTGGGCTGGCCTTAGGCCCACGAGAGGTTAGGCCCAAACACATAAAACTAAAAATGGGGCTTACAGTTGGTGAGCCAAGCCGGCTCACCACGGGTTCTAAATGAGTCGAGTCAAAAATTAACCTGTATTGAAATTTGTAAAAAAATTTCAACCCAACCCGACCTGAACCCGTAGTAAGCCGGGTTGACTCGCGGGTTCCAACCCATTTTGACAGCTCTAGATTTAACCTTTATTTCTTAAAAGAAAAAACTTATTATAGTGAATTTTGTTAATAATAATAATTAAAAAATTACAATTTATTACACATCCAAGAAAAACCAAACATTTATATAAAATAACATAGTTCAGTTAAATTAAACAAAATATAGCTTGAATATAGATAAAAATAAAAGAGATAAGTAGAGAATCTTCTCTTTAAATATGTATTTAGATTATTAGAAAGTAAATAAATTCATTAATGGATATAACTTTATGCTAATTAATTTTCTTTTAAACTAAAACAAACTAAAAATGATAAAAACTTTTCACCATTTTATGTAAATTTATTTTCCCATAAAATCCTCCTTTCTCAATTTGTAATAAAAAAATACAATTATTATTTCATTTAAATTAATAATTTTTTTATATGATTATATCAAATATTATAATTATATATACTTAAAAGTATGATAAATAATAGTAAATATAATACGAAGTTTAGGTTAAAATTTGTCAATGAAATATTGAAAACGAATTGGCCAAATGAAAGCAGAGAACAAAATGAAATTAAACTTAAAATATTTTAAGTAAAAGTAACCTGTACATATATGGGAATAAAATGCAAAATATTGTCACATGTAATATCCATTAAAAGAATTAGAGTAAAATGAATTTGAGGTTAAAACTTTGTGATTAGTAATGTATAATATAAAAATATTGTTATATATTTAAAATTTATAATTAAACTTTTGAGTTATATATCAATTTAAAATGACAAGTGTATAAAATATACCTATATATCATATTAGGATAGACATACGTGAGTTATAAACACATATTATAAATGAATATACTGTCCAATGCAATTCGTGCATACACACGGATCTTTTGGCATGGTATAATTTTTTTATAGTTATTAATATAAATTTTATATATGACATATAATATATATATATATATATATATATATATATATATATATATATATATATATATATATATATATATATATATATTAAGAAAATAAAAGTCATGACAATGTAATAATGATAAATAAGTTAATCAACTATTTAAAAAAGATATATTAAAACATTTTATATATTGATTATAGGCTATTGTGAAAACGTTTTTAATATATATATATATATATATATATATATATATATATATCCTAAATTAGTTTTTCAATTTTATATATCTAATTTACACATAACAATCAAATCATTATATTTTATCATAATATTTTATAAAAATGTAGAGAGTTAATTATAAGAAAAAAAATCCTATAACTATGAGATTTTTTTAAACACTTAATCCTAGTTATATGTAACAATCAAAAAATATGTCCTATATTCATTCAATATCAATTTGATGAAATTAGTTACACTTAACTGTAACATCCCATTAAATAATAGCCTATCCCATTAAATAATAACCTTAATTAAGTAAAATATCACACAAAATAATATATAGAACAAAGTCATGGAGTATAATGTCACTCCGTAGAGTTATCCGGAATAAACTAGGAAAGAACCCAAGACACACCACGATGTCAATAAAAATACGGAAAATAAGTTTAACAGTATTCAAGAAGATCAATGCTGCAAGAGCAAGGTAATACATGGGCTACAACCCAAAAAGAAAAACTCAGAAAGGCGAGACTCGTTCCAAGACGAGCTAAGCAACATAATTTCCATCTTCTTGACGACAACGAGGAGTTCTCGCATCTGCTTACATCAATAAATTGATGATCATCGCAAAAGGAGAAAGCGACACACAGAACATACAAACAAGCAAAAAGGATAAGCTAGAATGGAAAAATGATTTATCGTACCATTGCATACAATTATATAGCCAAAGATACATACATCAACCAAGCATGTGAAGACTCACAAACAAGACACTACGACTCAAGGCACGATTATTCAAATACATATAATTAGTCGGATTCACCAGATGCTTGCACTTATGGTGGCCTCTACTACTATGCAGAGCCAATTGCCAATGGGTTTCACCCTATCACTCACAAGGTTAGCCTTCAAACATCTAAGGTCATTATCCTGCCAAAGACTATGGCCTCTTGCTACTCTCACCACTTGAGTTAGTACGCTCTACGTGAGACTAACTGACTCTTTAGAGTGTTAAGATGCAATCCTTACTTGAATCCTTACTAAATTATATAATGAGGCACCACCACGAACTTCGTGGAATTATGTCCTAAGCATGAGGCACCACCATGAACTCCCACTAACAGGGGTCATGGAATTACGTCCTGACCATGAGGCACCGCCACACAACCATCGTAGAATTACGTCATGACCAAATGAGGCACCACCATGAGATCTCACCTAGAGATTCATGGAATTACATCCTGACCAATGAGGCACCACCACGAAACCTTTGTGGAATTACGTCCTGACCATACCAACATTATGTCTCACCAACCAACATAATATTGATCAACAAACCCACTTTCTCCGATTGATTCCTGAAAAATAATCAAATAATAAATCTCAACTGTCACGTGCCAAGTATTCTTATTTTGATTCCATCATTTGACAACAAGCATACCATAAACGTTAGTCTATATAGGGCTTGATGTATATGCCCAATTTCAAAGAAGGGAAAGAGAAGAATGTCATTAACATGATACCACGGGTATGGATACTATGATACCCGTACCTGTCCCATTAACATACGAGTATCAAAAATACCCGTACCCGTGGGTACCAGGTATCCATTTTTAATATTCATTTTCTACATATTACGGGTTTTATCCACGGATATCCGCGGGTATGGATATTTTTGACATCCCTATGCATACACATCCAAACAACATAACAAGGCATTCTATACGTTCATAGTAGCACACAAGCCATACAAATATGAAACAAAGCTGAAAATAGGCAGATTTACGGAAAGTATGAAAGACCCTAGCTTCCCTTACCTGGACAAAGGTTAAAGGAAGACATCGGTGCTCACTAAAGAAACACAATAGCTCTAAGAGCAGGTTCAAGAGCTGGAAACACTGACCTAGACAGAAAACGAGGTTATACCTATGAATCTCTATTGGTCCACGAAAAATAGAGCTAAAGGGAATAATATAAGGCTGGAGGTCAACTTACGTAGAGTAGAATGAGCTTGAGCGAACTTAACAGAGATGGAGATCAAACCTTAGCAGAGTACTGTTGTTGCAACTCTAAGAGAGGAAGGAGAAGGGTTTTCTGAAAAGTGGCAACAAATGAGTGTGTTAGGCTGGTTTAGAGGGCTTTGGGCACCCTATGAGCCAACCTTAGGACCAACAGACTAAGACAACCCTTAAACATTGGGCTGAAATAAAGAGGGCCTTACAGTAACTACTAACACAAAATTTGCACTCATAGTTTTTAACCTAAGACAATTTGTATTTACACAAAATCACTACAATACATATTATTCTGCATACTTAATTGTTCAAATTCTTTGAAGGCACTAATATTTTTTTTTAAATTGACTCAAAATAATATATATATATATATATATATATATATATATATATATATATATATTTTGATATATAATAAATAATAAATATTTTTAATAAATAAATTATTACACAATAAAAAAATAAAATTGTATAAATTTTGCAAATGCACCTGTTTGTTTGTGTATTTTTTTCAGGTCAAAGTTGTAAAAATAAATATTAAATATTTTTTATAATGAAAAAATTTGACATCACAAAAACAATTATAGAATAAATGATTTAAAAATCGAAAAGTTAACGAAACCCAAAGAACGTAAAAAGTACTTTTAAAAATAGAAATATTAGTAAAGGAAAGAAATGTAAACAATAGAAATTAATAGAAAGTGGGCACGCCTTTACTCTAAAAGTATTAACATTACATATGTAACAATATATAAAGAGGATTCTCACTTTTGTGTCCACATTTCAAAATACTAATTTTACCCTTTAATATAATTATTTATTAAATTTTTGAAAATTGATCGTTACTTTTACAAACTCTAAGACCCACTTTTATTGAGTGCCCTAATGTTAAGGGTTGCCACACTGTTGGGCCTAAAGGGTTGGCCCATAGGGTGCCAAGGCCCCTAAAGCAGCCAAGATCCCTCAATTGCAAGTCATTATGAAAAATCAGTGCCCTAACTCACCCATTTTCTCTCCACAGAACCTTTGCTAGGGTTTGGAGATCTACCCGAGTTCAAGTGAGCTCAACCTCCATCTCCCGTTCACGTAAGTTAGTTCTCGAACCTAGCCTTTCTAAGTTGTTTTCGTGGTTTATGTCGGGACTCACTGTGTGAATCCAATCTCCTTTGTCGTGCCATTGTTTCAGTTCATAGATTTGTCCTTAGAGCTACTGGTTTCACTGGCTTAAGAGTCAAAGTCCAATATTAGCCCTTTTCCAGGTAAAGGAAGCTAGGTTCTTTTTTGCGTTTTTAAAACATTGGTTTGTTTTCGTTTCTGTTTTATGCTTAAATGATTGGAAAACGTTAGTTTTGGTATATTTCTGAGTTAGGGGTTCAAATATTAATGTAACTGTGATGTTTGACGTCATTTCTCGTATTCTGATGCATCGTACAGTCGCTGGGCGAGTTCCTTGGCTCGCTGGGCGACTGTGTATTTTTCTAATATGCACAGTTTTAGTAAAATTGACTTTCCCGACTCATTAACCGTTGGATTGACCTCAAATTTTGACATGTGGTTCATAACATGCTATTTTATGGTTTGACCGGTTAGATCGTCGATTAGATGTCTGTAGCTTGAGAAATGTGTCATGCATTACTGCAATGATTTTGGTTTTGTGATAATAAATTTTCTTGGGAATTTTAGTGTAAGAATTATGGTTGTGGGTTGTGCTTGATTGTATGGAATTGCAAGTACTTAAACGTTGACACTCATTTATTTGGGATGAATACTATTTTGTGATATATGTATGTCTTGGTATGCATTTATAAAGTATGAGATGAATGAATTTGCATGAGTGATGTGATTCATGGATTGTGAATGATGAACTTGGATAAATCTTGGCATGCGATTTCAATGAAATGGTTGGTTATATATGTGGTCATGAATTCGGTATGAACAATAATGTTACATTGATGGCATGATATTGGTATGAGGTGAAGTTCTATATCCCCGAATTGGGAAGAATGGGATGGTATGAAATCAACATGGAATATGAATGAGGATGGGTTACAAAGGATGGCGTGAGGTGTTAAATGCATGATCAATATTATTTGTTTGTTTGGAATGTGATTGGTATGTTGTCAGTACGTAAATCCACGAGTCTCTAGGTGAGACTTCCTGGTCGTGCTTCAGTGGTCGGGACGTAATTCCATTGCCCTTGTTAGTGGATGTCCATGGTGGTGCCCCATCTATATAACTTGGTAAGGATTCAAGGTAATGATTGCATCCTGACACTCTAAGGAGTCAGTTAGTCTCACTTAGAGCGGACTGACTCCCGTGGTGAGAGTAGCAGGAGGCCTGAAACTCATCAAGGGCTAACCTTGTGTGTGAGGGAATTGATTCATTGTAACACTTGTAACACATAGCTCGGGGTGAGCAGAGGTATCCACCACAAGTGCAAGCATCCGTTGAATCCGACCAGGTTATATGTATCTGGATGAGTCGAGTCGAGTCTTAGTGTATTGATTTGAAGGTCATAACATGCTTGGATGATCTGTGTATATTGGACTGTGAAAGTATATCTGATTGCATGATGAAATCTTTTTGGCTCTAGCTTACCCTTTGCTTGTTTGATTGCCTTGTATGTTGTTCTTCTACCTTTGCGATGATCATCAATTTATTGATGGGAGCAGATGCGAGAGGTACTCGTGATCAACAGGAGAGAGATGACTCTGCTGCATAGTCTACTTGGGCTGGACTTCACGTTTTATTTGGGCTTTTCTTTAGGGCTAAGGCCCGTGTATTGTATTGTCCCTAAGGCTTTATTTTGAATACTGGTTATCTCTTACTCCTTTTGGGTTGTAGGCATTGTAGTGAGCTTTAGTATTTTCTTTTAAGTGCCTTGAATAACTGTAAGGAGTGACTTTATACTCCGCAACTTGGCTCTTTATATTATCCGGTATAAGATTTCATTTAATTATGTTATTATTTAAATGGGATGTTACACAAACTTTTTTATAAAATCGTTTATCTCTGCTCTTCTCTTTTTCTTTATTTATCAAAAGTTATTCTCTCACCTTTTCTAATATATTTCACTTTATTTTTAATAAATATAATTTTATTTTATATATTAACTTAATAACATTACATAATTATCATCTAATAATATAATATCATGTATATTTAAGAAATACGTACGCACATGCGTGACAACGCCTATGTGTACCCTAGTTTATTACAAAAGTTATCACATATATCTAGGCCGTTTTGTAAAGTGTTATTTTTACAAAATAAATTTTGAATTTAATTTAATTTTATTAAATTAATTTTTATTTTGTATAGTATGCAATTTTATTAATTCATATTTTAATTATATTTTTAGATGACGTGATATTTTTAAAGATTAAACGTTAACATGAAAAAAATTTAATTGTAGATGATAAACTTAAAAAAAAAAAAAGTTTAAAACAACTTTTGTATCTTCGGGATAAGAAACTTGGAAAATGAATTTATACATGAAATTTACATCTATCGTTCTAACATTTTATAATTTAAAAATACACTTGTGTTGAAAAAACCCTGTGAACATATACATGAAAAATACTAATTAAATTATAATTTTTGCAAAATAAAATTATTTTATTATGTACTAAACCAACCGTCCAAATCAATATAGTAAAAGTAATCAATTGAATATTAAGTTGATTAAAATTTAACCGCATAAAGAGATAAGAGATTTCTAACATAATATTAAAAGATGATGAGATTCCTAACATAATATTAAAAGATAACTGAAATCAAGTTCATTGTCCTTATAAAAAGCCAAAAAAATTAACTACACCAAAACAAAGGGAACATCAACTTAAATTATACTGTTTTTACTTAGGGATAAATGATCAAGTATTGCTAGCACAATAATGCAGTACATTTATATGTAGAATCTTCATGTAAAAAGATATTCAAATGATTCACTTAATCATAAATTATAAAGTTTTAACTTCTAAGAAAGTGTAATTCATTTTAAGAAAGAGGAAAAAAAACTTCAGAATAATCTAGATTTATACTCGCCAACAATTTTGATTCAAGTCAATTGGACCTTGAAGAGACAAATTTATTAAGAAATTGAATAGACAAAAAAGAATCTAAGTAAACAATAATATAAAAGCATATCATAATATTAGTGCATATAAGTTAGAAGAAACTAAATATACAACATAAAATGTTATCACAAATTTAAATACAAAGTAGCCCTTCCTTTTGTTATTTTGTGTCCGTGAATCTCATACATTATCCTCTTATTTTTCAAGCCTTCATGTAGTACACATAGAATTGACTCAAATTGGTTCTGGTTCATAGAATCTCCAACCACCATCAGTCTTTTACCTTTCTGTCTTACCAAGAAGTCAGACTTAATTACTGCTAAAAATTTATGGAGAGCAAAGAAAGGATAGTTGTTCAAAAACACTTTAGTGACCATATGTAATTAATTGTTACATTACGCTATATTGTATATAAGATGCCTTTTGTGAATAGAAAATTATAAGTTGAATGCTATAAAAGATAAATTTGTTTTTATTAAACCTTCATCTATCAACAGAAAATAAAAAGTTGAACATCTGATGAGAAAAAAGGTCAAATTGTCATGTAACAGGCCACTGAATAACAATAGTAGGTTGCTAGTGTTGAACTATAGAGAGAAATGTTAATAGTAATTTAGTTCTTTGATGAAAAAGAAGAATAAGCACACAAAATGTCAACAACAACCGATTGAAAATCTGCAACTATAGGAGCATTTCCCCTTGAATATTGAAAGAAATTGATGAACTTATGATTCTAGAAATTGATGATAGTGTATCAATAACAATTACAACTTCTACCGTAGATCATAAATGTACAAAGCTTCATTCTTCAATCAATGTCTTTTTTTTTTCAAAGGACAGTTAATGGTCACAATTCTAAACACATAAAATATCTAACAATAGAAAATATTCTCTTCAAGTTAAATATTGGACAATATTGAAAACACTTATATATATATATATATATATATATATATATATATATATATATTATATAATTATAAAATAAACATATATATAAAATATATATAAATTTAT
>Ga0209589_1009831_pt1 | contig 14225 bp, 11 predicted proteins | sample CowpeawhiteBW_FD_187525 | JGI IMG/M metagenome (GOLD analysis project Ga0209589, IMG submission 187525) | Root nodule microbial communities of legume samples collected from California USA - Cow pea white BW (SPAdes) (version 2) | ecosystem: Host-associated > Plants > Roots > Nodule | place: USA... | reverse complement strand
CAAAGGAATAATTTAACCTAACTTTTATTAGTGTATAAAAAAAATATTGATTAGAATTTAAGAAATTGAAGTAAACAGACATTTAAAATATATTTTAATTTGAATATTTGTTTTTCTTTTATATTTTTAAAAAATATTTTTAAATTTTATCAACTATGTTTGCAAATTTAATAAATATTTTTGTTCTAATGAAATTTTATTTGGTATTCTAATCTAAAATGTAAAAAATTATAATTTATTTCAAAGTAATTGATATTGAAGAAACAACCATCGTCCTAAATATTTGATAATATTATGTTTCTTTTACCATAATTTTTTATTATTTTATAACAAATTAATTAAAATTAACATTGAAGTAGTAAGACAACGAGTATGGGTATGGGTATTAAATTATACCCATTACCCAGTGGGGATGAGGATGAGACAAAAGTTTAATACCCGTTGGATTTGGATATGGGGATGGGGATGAATTTTTTTTATGGGGATGGGTATGGGATAGCGAAACCCGTCCCCGCCCCGCCCCGTTGCCATCCCTAGCTCCCATCAATCAAATTAATGATCATCGCAAGAAAGAAGAGCCACATACAAGACAACCATACAACAAACAGGGTAAGCTAGAGCCAAACAACATTTTCATCATACAGCCAAATATATTTTCATCATCCAATATCCATATAACAACCAAGCATGTTATGATTGTTCAATCAATACACTACGACTCGACTCAACTCATCCGAATATGTATAACCATGGTCGGATTCAGCGGATGCCCACACTTGTGGTGGATACCTCTGCTCACCCCCGAGCTGCTCACCCCCGAGCTATGTGTTACAAGTGTTACAATGAATCGATTTCCCCCACCACAAGGTTAGCCCTTAATGAATTTCAGGCCTCCTGCTACTCTCACCACAGGAGTCAGTCCACTCTAGGTGAGACTAACTGACCCCTTAGAGCGTCAGGATACAACCTTACCTTGAATCCTTACCTAGTTATACAGATGGGGCACCACCATGGACACCCACTAACAGAGGCCATGGAATTACGTCCCGACCACTAAAGCACGACCATGAAAGTCTCACTTAGAAACCCCAAGGAATTATGCACTGACACAGACAACATACGATCATACAGTCAAATAATATTCACCATGCAAGGATACATTCATTATGTCAACCTTTAAAGCCATTACCTTTCACATTTCCAGGTCCAACTCATTCCAACTCACCATAATCCATCAATGTACATAGAATCCAACTCATCTCATTATCATGCCACTTTAATAACACCCAACTCATTTAGTTCACATGCCGACACTCATACCAAACCCATCATTTATAATTCATAAATCATGCTACGTATACACCATACTCCATTATATACATGTCCCTCATCATAGCAATCATACCCAAACCAAAACCAATCATCCAGGAATAAACAAACATCCAAACACAATACTGTCTCGCCCAACACCTCGCTCAGGCTGAAGGGTCTCGCTCAGGCGAGACATTCTCGTTCAGGCGAGTCCCCTTCGCCTAGGCGAAGGCTCGAAAAGAACATCAAGAAGCAACGCGGGATCTCGCTTAGGTGAGACCCCTCTCGCCTGGGCGAGATGCTCGCTCGCTCAAAATAAAAAGCGGGTCGCCTGGGCAACCTCTCGCGTAAACTGGTCTGGGCGAGTCCCTGTTTGTCTCACCTAGGCGAGGCTGGCTCGCCTGGGCGAGATTAACATGTCTCACCACTGTTTTGCCTGCAGCAGCTATGTTTTTCAAACCAACCAATCATGCAAGGTATTCTCACACATCAAAACAAAGGATCAATCCATACAATCAACAACCAACTCAAACACAGGCCAAAACAACTCGAAACTAGAAACCCTAACTTCCCGTACCTGGAAAAGGGCTAACAGAACTTCGACACGGGACCTCGGAGCACAGCAGCTCGAGTGACGAACTTGTAGAACTAGCGGAACAACGGAAAACACGATTATTTTCGAATCCTAACCGATGGAATACGAAGATAAAGCTTTAGGAAGTAAATACAATAGGTTTAGAATCACTTACGTGGAGTAGAGATCACTACTTGAGCTTTTGGGACGGACTGGTTTGAGGCGGGAATAAACCCTAGCAGAGCTCTAGTGCACCAGTGATGGAAACGACTGAAAGTTCTGTGAATGCAAGGAAATTGAGGCATTAGGGTAACTGGAGCAGGTTTTATCAGTTGGGCCAACTCTAGGCCCAAACACAAGGGGCAGCCCTTTACTTTAGGGCAGAAAGTAATAAGCCAATATTAATGGGCCTTACATTCTCCCCAACAAGAAAATTTTCGACCTCGAAAATAAAGACTCACCAGGTAAACAGATGTGGATGTGATTTTCTCATGTCCCCCTCTAACTCCCAAGTCGAGTCACCCGTTCTCCGATCCTAGATGACTTTAACCAGACTGACCGTCTTCCTTCGACGTTCTTTAACCTTGCTATCCTCAAGAGCGATGGGTGGTACTTCCACTGTGAGGTCTTCCCTGATCTGTATATCCTCAGCTTCCAATACGTGAGCCGGGTCAAACACATACTTCCTTAGCTGTGAGACGTGGAACACTGGGTGAAGGTTCGCCAACTGCGGGGGTAAAGTTATCTCATAAGCTACCGGCCAAATCCTCCTCGTGATTTGATATGGGCCAAGGAATTTAGGAGAAAGTTTCCTTGAGCGGAGAGCCCTTCCCACACCGGTGGTTCGGGTCACCCTCAAGAACACATGATCGCCAGCTGCGAACTCCAAGGGCCTCCTCCTACGGTCTGCATAGGCCTTCTGCCTACTCTGAGAAGCCTGCATTCTGTTCCTCACCATCCTCACTTTCTCAATGGTCTGTTCTAATAGTTCGGGTCCAACCAATACCGCTTCTCCATCTTGATACCAAAAGAGAAGAGTCTTACATCTCTTGCCATAAAGAGCCTCGTATGATGTCATGCCAATGCTCGCATGAAAACTGTTGTTGTAGGTGAACTCTATCAAAGGCAATATCTCATCCCAAGCTCCCAGGTGGTCTAGTATGCACGTCCGCAGTAAGTCCTCAAGTGACTGGATGGTCCTCTCCGACTGGCTATCAGTCTGGGGGTGGTAGGCTGAGCTCATAGTCAACTTGGTCCCCAATGCCTCCTGTAAGGTTTGCCAAAATCGGGATGTAAACCGTGGGTCTCTGTCGGAGACTATGCTCGAAGGTACACCATGTAACCTCACAATCTCCTTGTCGTACAGCTGAGCCAACTTGGCCATGGACATCCTCAAGTTCATCGCCAAGAAGTGAGCACTCTTGGTCAATCGATCCACTATCACCCATATCATGTCATGTCCTCTAAAAGTCCGCGGAAGATGAGTCACAAAGTCTATGGAGATGTTGTCCCATTTCCACACGGGTATCTCCAAAGGCTGTAGAATTCCCTCGGGTCTCTGGTGCTCCATCTTCGCCTTCTGACAAGTCAGACAGGCTGATACAAACTGTGCCACATCCTTCTTCATTCCCTGCCACCAGAAGTTTTCCTTGAGATCTTGGTACATCTTAGTCATGCCAAGATGCAGACATTGTTATCTCTGTGTGACGTTTCCTTTAATTTTGCACATTAAATTAAATGGGGCGTTACAATTATTATTGATATTATTATACTTATAAAATTAGATATAAATAATTTTTATAATTTTATTATAATTAATTTTCATTTATAATGATCAAGTTAAAAAAAGTCAAATAAAAAATGTTAAATTAAACAAATGATCACATAATATTAATAAAATAATTATTTTAATTTTAAAAAATAAATTGAAAAAAAGTATGAACAACAAAAAAATAGAAGACCTTTCTTTTATATATAGATATAAATATATAAATTATTTTAGAATATCATATATATATATATATACAATATATTAAAAATATTAAATTTTTACAAAATATATTTAAAATTATATATTAATTATATAAATTTTAAAAAATTTGGGGAGAGGAAAGTAAAGTCGCTTTGGCATTACACAATTTGCTTGTTTTAAAGTCGTGTTAACTTAATACATTTATCCAAACTTGAAATATTTTTAAAGCTTGCACCATTCTTGTAATTGCACAATAAAATTGCATCGGAATGGTAAAAAAAAACATGAAAATCTAACAATCAACACATCATGAGATCATGCTCAAGTGGGTGAATAACGAACACAAAGTTACACTCTTAAAGTGACACTCTTAGTGGTTCATCTTCATGACGATGTCCCTTCCTACCATTAGATCCACGATCCCAAGTTCATTCTGAACTATGATGTCTAGACCACCATAGTCATGAATCTCTCCACCACATCAACAACGTTTGTCACCACTTTTCTTGCAACGACACACTAACTAAATATGTAGAGGAGAATAAAAATGCAAAAGATTATTGATGACAAAAGAATAATTACAACAGAAGACTTGGCGTAAAAACATAAATGTAGGACATAAGAAAATGAAACAAGTTAGAAGTTTATTTAGCAATAATTGAATGAAATTTGATGAAATCAGTTATTAACAATGAGTTTAGCCAAAATTTTAGTAAAAATGGTTAATAATTATCCAGGATTAATAAAATGCATAAGTAACATACATTATTAGGATTATGATAATCACAGTTAAATAACCAATTAAAATTAAAAATTGTAGTTATATGTCTTGAAAGAATTTGTATTATTATTGATTTAATTTATTGAAAAAAGACTTTTAACCTTAGACGTACTTGACCATTATTTTCTAGATAAGTGGACAAATTCAGACCCTCAAGTAGGTTAGACCCTAAAATCCCTCTTCCAAAAGTACTCTCTGTCACCAGTTGAATTTTTTCAAAGTTGTTCAGTTTTACTTCTTAATTAACACAAATGATTTAACAATTTGAAATAAATTGAGTAAAAAAGTGTCATAAATTGAGTAAAAAAGTGTCAGAGAGTAGGTTTAAAGAAACACAAATCATTTTTTCCTTTAATTAAATTCCCACATCAAACACGTTGAACAAGGTTCAAACACAGTGTTCATTGTTTTTCGATAGAAACTAGGCCTCCTTAACAAGTTGCCACTACCTTGCCTCTTCAGAATCTCCGTCAAACATAGCGGCGATTTTTCCAACTTCCATTTTCCCTTCACCTTCTTCTTATACGCCTCGCATTCCCTCTTTTCTCTCCCAAAACATTTTTCTCTTCCTCTAACTATGGCTCAGGTCGCGGTCTCACGATCCATTCAAGGCACCCTTTTGTGTCCCTCTTCTGGATCTGCACGTGACAGGTCTCAAAACCTGTTAAAGCCTCCATCTTTTGCTTCCACGGTGTTACCTCCCCATGGGAACAATAACAAACGCTCCCAAGTCGCCCCCAGAAGCTTTCAGATCAGTGCAAGGAAATCTGCCCCTTCTGAAGTCATCCCCGTGTCACCCGAAGATGACCCAAAGGTTCGTGTTTTTTGTTTTTTTATTTTTTCATTGGATGGGTTTTCTGGGAGTAATTGTTTTGACCCATTTTGTGTTGTGGTGATTAGATTGAGCAGCATTTGCAACATTTACGCGGGGTGCAGCCATTTGGGGAGAATTCGGTTGGGATGTGGTCGAAGCCCACGTTTAGGCGCAAGACAAAGATCGTGTGTACCATTGGACCTTCTACCAATACGAAGGAAATGATTTGGAAGCTGGCTGAGGCTGGTATGAACGTTGCTCGATTGAATATGTCTCATGGGGACCATGCTTCTCATCAGAAAGTCATTGACTTGGTTAAGGAATATAATGCTCAAAGCAAGGACAATGTGATTGCAATCATGCTTGACACTAAGGTTGGTTTGTTTTTTTGAACAGAGATTTGGGTTCCTGTATGTTTGCTTTGTGGCAATTTTGGATAGGACATAGTAATCAGAAGCCGTACCTGCTTCATTAAAAGTTTACTTTTGTCTACTTTGATTCAAGGTTTTATATTGCGGTTGTGTTTGCGATTTGCTGTCCTTGAATCAATCACGAACTGTTTTTATTGTGGGCAGTATTCTACTGTCAAAGGATCAAGAGCAGTCCTTAGCTCATGTTTAGAATTTTAGCACTTAGCAATGCAATTAAATTGACTAGCTAGCGATTAGGCTATGTAACTTGACTACTGCTTATTAGATTGTCAGCTTTTTCTCTTGGTTGATTTATTGTATTCAAGCTATAAATAAGAGTGCATGCGTGGTGATTTCATTAAACTTTAGAGTGGTCATTTTCCCTTATAAAACCTCTCAGTAAGCTTTTCATATAAGCTGGTTCACAAAAATAAGCTAATATGAACATACACAAGATCGAGGATGCATCATACGCCCACAATTCCTCTTAAACATTCTACTTTTCAAATCAAGAGTATTTGATTCTGTGTTATCTAATATTTATCTTTCTTCATTCTCAGGGTCCTGAAGTTAGAAGTGGGGATTTGCCACAACCTATTATATTAAATCCTGGGCAGGAATTCACTTTTACTATTCAGAGAGGTGTTGGAACTGCCGATTGTGTTAGTGTGAACTACGATGATTTTGTCAATGATGTGGAAGTGGGGGATATGCTTCTTGTTGATGGTATGATGGTTATCTACTGATCAATTAGAGTGTCCAAAATTCCTTAAATATTTTTGTTATACTCTTGGATTGACAAATTAGCACTCCAACATTATGATGATTTATGCATATATTTAAATTTCATTGAAACTTTTTCCCCTGAAATAGGGGACTAATCTCGGTCGTTACAGAGTTAATGCTTTCTTCTGAGATTTGCCACTTGAGGCCACCTACTGGCGAAATTATGCTATAACTTGTTTTTGAGATACATTGATAATCTTTTTGATCCAAGAAACTTGTTCTGGTTAAGGCCTTAATCATGAAAGCATTTGCTTGTATACAAGTATTGTAATCTATTGCATATTGTCAGTAGGTTTGCAAACAAACATGTGATAACACTGTTTATTCTGTCTTCCATCTTTCTTGATGATTTGTTTAGCTCCATTACATAAATTTCAATTGACTTATTAAATGAACTAAACTGTTGAAAGATGCAAGGCTAATGTTATTCCCAAGAAGAATATTATAGACTAGATAGAATGTGTAACATATTAGCAACTTGAACTCACAAGGGAAACCTTGTGCTATAAAGTTCCCACTATTTGGGGTCCAAAAAAGGTTTGGACCCATTATTTAACACTCTTATAGTTGTATACGCTTGTCCTTTGCACTTAAAATTGTGGAACTTTTGGTTTAAAGCTAGTGTTCCTTACTTTTTAATGTGTTATGTAGGTGGTATGATGTCTATGGTGGTTAAGTCTAAGACAGAGGATTCTGTGAAATGTGAAGTTGTTGATGGAGGAGAGCTCAAGTCTAGGCGACATTTGAATGTTAGAGGAAAAAGTGCTACACTGCCTTCAATCACTGGTCAGAATTCAGATTATTAATCCCAATGTTGACAATATTCTAGTGTATATCTCTTTGTGTGCTTCAGTTGGGTGGGAGGGTAGTTACTGGGGATTGATGTTATGGTGGTTTCCTATGGCGTAATATTCACATTCATTTGTTGCAGAGAAGGATTGGGATGATATCAAGTTTGGAGTTGATAACAAAGTTGACTTCTATGCTGTTTCCTTTGTTAAGGATGCTGAAGTTGTTCATGAACTGAAGAATTATTTGAAGAGTATATATCTAAAAGAATTTAAAATATATTCGATTAGTTTGCTGTGAATTTAGATTATATATATGATGAATTTCTCATTCAATGTCGCAGGAAGTGGTGTTGATATACATGTCATTGTAAAAATTGAAAGTGCAGACTCTATACCAAATTTGCACTCAATTATCACTGCATCTGATGGGGTGCTAACCTATTCCTGACATTATTTCTTTAGGCTTGCGTTTTTGTTATTTCATTTAATTTTCTTAGTAGTTCTAACTAATATAATTTCTGTACTGATTGTTGATGCTTTCTTGCTTTTTTAGGCCATGGTTGCCAGAGGAGATCTTGGTGCTGAGCTCCCTATTGAAGAGGTTCCACTTTTGCAGGTAAACTCCTTTTACCTGATAACTGAGGATCTGTAGTAATGCTAATTCTTGATCAGTATCATGTATTCCGCTGGACTGATGTCAACTGAGTTGAGTTCATTTAACAATTGTAATGCCCGTCAATGTAGGAAGAGATAATCAACTTGTGCCGTAGCATGGGAAAGGCAGTTATTGTGGCAACAAATATGCTAGAAAGCATGATTCTTCATCCAACTCCAACCAGAGCAGAGGTGTCAGATATAGCAATTGCTGTTCGAGAAGGCTCAGATGGAATAATGTTGTCTGGAGAAACAGCTCATGGAAAGTAAGTAAATCGTTACATACACGCATATAAGAAGCATATCATGTCAGAAATGAAGAGGAGTGAGTGTCAACCATAGATCTCTCACTGCTCCTGTTCTTAATAGATACTAGAAGTATTAACAGAAAGCATGGTTGATTATAAATGAATAAAATGCTGTGTTTGGTTTGTAGTAGCATGTATATGACTTTGTGACAAATGTGGGTTTTTTGAGGTAATGTTTCTAAGGTTTATAAGAAGCAGGGGCATGGTTGATGCTGTGAAAATAATACAATTATTTTTTATTTTATTGTTGAGCCAAAAAGAATGATTCAACGTATGATACTGCAGGTTCCCACTAAAAGCCGTAAAAGTAATGCATACAGTAGCATTGCGGACAGAAGCCACTATTCCGGGTGGTCAAATGCCACCTAACATTGGTCCAGTGTTCAAGGTATAAGTCAATCTATGTTGTTACCATGTTGAATTTCTATTTAATCCATTGCACTTCATTTGATTGTCTTTTATTTTTGGTTCAATGTAGAACCACATGAGTGAGATGTTTGCTTACCATGCAACAATGATGTCTAACACCCTTGGAACTTCAACTGTTGTCTTCACTAGAACGGGTTTCATGGCTATCTTATTGAGCCACTATCGTCCTTCTGGCACCGTATTTGCTTTTACAGATGAGTGAGTTCTTTTTGTCCCTGTTCTCTTATTGATGAAAAGACCTTTTTAAAAGAAAAAAAATTAAACTTATATTATGTTTTGATTATTTTCCCTTATTTGGTATTTGTTCAAAAATTAACTTGAAGATTTTTCAATTTTTTGGTTGAGTGTCTGCAACATACAGAATTTTTTCACTGGTCACCGCATGAAATTTTCTGGTTTTTGGAGTCCTAGGATTTGCAGAGAATAGATTTGATGAATCACTACTATTCCAGTTATTGAGAAGCTATTAAAATTATCAGTTACACAGGATTCCATTTTTTCAGAAAATACTTAGTTTTTTTTTTAGTTTTTTTTTTTTATCTATTTTGTATGCTATGACTGATTTATTATCAACCTAATTTTGCTGTTCTTGCAGGAAGAGGGTGCAGCAGAGACTTGCTTTGTATCAAGGAGTCTGTCCCATATACATGGAATTCTGTGACGATTCTGAAGCAACCTTCAAAAGAGCCTTGGACCTTCTGCTGGTAATATTTTTTGAGGACGTGCACAATAATTTAGTTGTCTTGGATTCAAATTACTTGTCCCGAGTAACATGGTTATACTTGTTTGAACTGATTTGAAAATCCCCATATCGTTCTCCAGACTCAATAGCTTCAGGGTAGTAGCTTTTACATTCAAGATTTATGCTTTTAGATTTTTTAAAAAATGGATTTTAAGCGTAACTCAATCCTACAAAACTAGCTTGTAGGGTTGAGTTAGGCTTCAAGTTCACTTCTTAATATGATATTAGAGTTATGAGTTTAGAGCCTATCCTAACGAAATTTGTTAGGTATATCATTTCACCCACTATCGGGACGTTATCGGATCACTTATTAATGTCTAGTCCTACGCACGATATATATATACCTTGGCGTGAGTGAGATGTGTTGGAAGTTCCGCATCGACTAGAGATAAGGTCAATTTAGAGTATAATAGTGGATGCAATATTTGTGAACCTCATGTCCCCTGATGTATGCCAATGCTTCACATGGAAGAAACCTATGGAAATGTCTGCTATTTCTTTTAACTAACCTTGATTATGACAGTCATGTTTTTGTTGATTTGGATGTGCAGAAGCAAGGAATGGTGAAGGAAGGAGAAGAAGTAGCACTTGTACAAAGTGGTAGGCAACCCATATGGAGGTTCCAATCCACGCACAATATTCAGGTTAGGAAAGTGTAAGCCAGAGGAATGAGAGCCACAAATAATGTTTCAAGACACGGCAAAGTTTAGCATCATAATTAGAGCATCATAGTTTGTTTGGTTTGTTTAGGTTTCATATCCTCTTTAAAATATTATTGCTATTATTTTTTTCCTCTGTAATTTTGTTGTGTTTAAAGTTTATTGAAATTTTGGTTAAGAAATTGAAATCAGAAACATGCTTTCAGCATAATGGACTAACTTGTTTGATACCTTGTTTGGATGAATGACGCAGTGATTTCAGAAGTTAAATTTTGGAACAGTAGTAGCATTTGAATTTTTAAATTTGAACAGTTATGAAAGCAACAAGCTCCCAAAGTAGCATTGAAGCAGTATCATGATATCAGAACTGTTATTGAGGAGTTACTTTAATTAACTTAAAATTTCTGGAGAAAAATAATTTCGCATTTATTATTAGTCTCAAAATCAATTCTCAAACCAAAGAAAAAACGTCTAATATGACTTTACTGTTTTTTTAGTGCTAGTTGTCCAATGAATTTAGTTATTTGTTAGTTGGCATTATATTTAAGAATATTTTAATTCCATTTACTTATGTATGACAATTTTTTTATATATATAAAAGACGCATTCTACAACTAGAAATTTGATATCCCAATAAAATTCCTACATGAAAACTCACTTTTCATAAATATACAAACCTGTATTTGGGTAACTTTAATATATTTCTAAAACGAATCTATTGGTCATGTAAGCACATCCAATTTGTTATAGTAAAGACCAAGATAAATTAAATATTTATTAAGCAATAGATTATATGAAATCTCATTTATATTTGAAACTTGTTAAAATAAAACTTTAAGAGTTTTATTAAGGGTAGTAAATTATGATCTCACAAATTGCAAGATCATATTGTCATCAACAATTTGAATGTAAATAATATTTATGGAAATATTTTTATAAGTATTGATATTTTTCCATCTTAAATGAATAGTATTTTCTCTCATAAAATATTATTAAAATTATAATAAAATAATTCAAAAAATTTATCCTAAGAGCATGAAGTAACTTTGATAAACTTTGGAAACAAGATTATCACGTTGAAGAGTTCAAATTTGTGAAAAAAAAATTGTAAGATCGGAGCACCTATCAAGATTTTTATCATATAGTTCAATATCATACCAAGTTTACAAGGTTTACAATTCAAAATAAAAATACAATTTTATATTTTAGTTAATTAATATATACAACTTTATAGAATTTTATTGAATTGTAACATGCCAGATGAACGTGTTAGCGATCTTACAAATTTGGCATCAACAACCTCAAAATTTTGTTCCTTATTATAATTTGGCTTTTGCACACCTATTCCTTTTGTTACATTGAACGAAGCTCCATTTTCAAAATTGTCTTTTACCGAATAAAAATTTCATCTATCTTTGTATTTTTCATTACTCTTCCTCCATGTCACCTGTACATGATAAAAGCCAAGTACTAATAAAATTTTATATATATTATATATATAATACACAAATAATTAAGTGATTAGTTATCAATTAGATATAACTGGTGAAAATGAAAATTCTAAAATTTGTTACCTCTTTATTCCCTAATTTTGGTGCGACAAAGAGGTTAGCTTCACTTTTAAGACTAGGCTCCATGCTTCCACCAATGGCATATTGAAGCCATCCTTGATAAAAATTGTTGGCTACATGTGCATATCCATGTCGAATCCTAGAAATTTAACATGTTTGTTAATAAGAAAAAAATAGTAATTCTTATTATTACTTTATGTATTTTTAACTACATAGTTTAGCAATTATTTACCTTGACATATGTTGATTGCAATTAGGTCCAAAATGATTGTATACTACGGTAACTTTCATATTCTTATCCCTCATATATCCATCATCATGTCCAAGAAGCATAACCTTATCTTGGTTTTTGAACCAATTATTGGAGATAGTAACATTAGTGGAACCTCGTGTTACATCAAGCAAACCATCTTGACAATCATAAAGTGTATTATGGTCAATCCAAATCTTTGAAACAGTAACCAATCAAATTGCATCACCGTCTACATGACCTAAAGGAATCACCTTTCCTTCCGGTCCCATTACGATCCCAGGGCCTTGAGGTTTGCAATGGTGAACTCGAATTCCATGGATAATTATGTTGGTGGCCTGTGATCAAATGAGCAAAATTGCATACAAATTGGTAGATTATGAACATAATTTTCAATGTTTGTAGCACACAAGTTTAATTAGTAGCAAGTATTAATTACCTTGAAGATATTAAACATGCATTATTAGCAATGTGGACGTTAACACCTCGACCATCAATGGTTGTAAAACTACTAATGAGAAGAGGCTTCTTTAGTTCACTTTGCATGTTTTTTTGGAATGTGATCCACACTTTACCTTGAATTACAGAAGTTCCATACCTCAAGGTGTTGGGTTTAGGGTTATAGGATCATCACTAGAGTCTGTAACTTTATAATGAATAAGATCATTACTAATGTTGTTTATCATCTTGCCAGCATAGCCAACAAAGCATGTGGCTAATTGAGATCGATGTCTCCTCCATTTAGGATTTGGTCTCCAACATCTATCAATAACATTCATTTTCAAACCATTTATCTTTGATTGCTTTGCAAAACTAAGTTTTGAAATGAAAAAGAAAAACATGAGAGCCAAAAACAAGTGTTGAGGTTTGGGAAAGATCATAATGAAGAATACTTATTCTCAATGAATGGAAATTAAAGAGAAAATTGTTAAATGAGAAAAGATGTTAATGATTTTCTAATATTTTTTGTGTTATGGTATAAGGAAATGATTGTATAAATAGGCAAAGAGTACTATTAAAGTTTGTTTAAGTTGTTTTTTCAAACTATAGCTATAGGAGTGTTTCGATAAGAGAGAAGCCATGAATAGAAATAAGTAAGTATGAATGTTTAAGTAGTTTTAAATCTTAATCTCTGACCTAAATTTATACTTTAGCTAGAGAGACAAACTTATAAACTTTAATACTTTAATAATACTGTTTTGAATGCTTGAAATTTAATTTAAATTTTATGAAATATTAATTTAAATATAATGAGGTCCTATGAGTTTGCAATTTCAATGTCATAAAAAAATATTATTTATTTATTTATTTATCAACCAGATTAAAAATATAATGCATAAATAGATTAATATCCCTATCATAGTTACCATATACAAATCATTTACAAGCAAAATATAATGTACAAAAATAGTTTAACGAAACCGCTTATTATAAAAGATATCCATAATATTTCAACAAAAAATTATCTTCCATCCAAAATAACCCAACAAAAATTTAACTTCATGAGCCACCATAATTATAGAATAAACAAATGAAGAAATTATCTGGATTATTGTTGTTTTATAAAAATATCTACTTTACTATAGACAACATGAATAATTCTTTGAAATATAGGAAAGACAAATATCGGGTCAAAATTGGAATATTGTCTTTGCCTCTTTTATTGCTCACTGTTGATATGATTATCTTCTCATCTTCTTGTTTGTTGTCTCAATGATGCATTTGCATATATTTGTCTTACTATTTAGTTGAATGTGACCACAAACACCTATTTGTACACAAGTGAGTGATTTATATCCATGAGGAAGCCTTCCTTTATACTCAAATTTTTTAATAATAAATTAAACAACTTAATAGAAATTAATGTTAGAAATTAAATCATAAAAAAATCTTAATTATTTAAATAGTTGAATAGCAAGAACAATTTTGTATATTTTGTCATTATTATAGGAATAATAACGTAATTATAGGGATTATACATATTAATTATAGATACTCTCTCTTGTATATATTTTTGTTTTTCTTTTACATAAAATACAACACAAAATTCTTTTTATTTGTCTCCATTACATGGTATCAAGAGCATCATGAATGATCATCAACTCAATTATTCACTTTTTTTTTTCTTTTCCTATCCTTGCTTCCATGGGTAACGACGAAAAAAAAAAAAAAA
>Ga0209589_1009828_pt1 | contig 14229 bp, 9 predicted proteins | sample CowpeawhiteBW_FD_187525 | JGI IMG/M metagenome (GOLD analysis project Ga0209589, IMG submission 187525) | Root nodule microbial communities of legume samples collected from California USA - Cow pea white BW (SPAdes) (version 2) | ecosystem: Host-associated > Plants > Roots > Nodule | place: USA... | reverse complement strand
TTTTTTTGTCTTCTTTTTTTTTTTTTTTCAATAGTTCACAGTAACAATCGTCAATTTTTGTGTATACATTGTCTTAACATACTATTTTCTACTATTCCACCCTTCCCCCTCTTTTTCCCTTGTTGTCCCTTTAACGACCAATATTTACTACCGTAGAGTATGATAACCGAATTGTAACATAATAGAACTTTCCTTTTAGTGCTTCACTTTAGAAGTTGAAAGCATGCATTGATATCTAACCCTTTCTATATTTTTCTTTGCCAATTCTCAAAATGATTTGGTGAAAAAAATTAACCTGCAAAACATAGTGAAGAGGGCTTAAAGAAGAGACTTGGCCATAATTTTATGGTGAGTTGTGACGTAATAATAGACATGCCTTTCATTATTAGATGAAATTTGGGTTTTGTGAATGTTGATGCATCTATTTTGGAATTTCCAAAGTAATGGGGACAGGCTTCAATGTGGGAACTGATAACCCTTGTCCTTTTTTCATGCCTTTTATGATTATCTATGATCAAACTATGATCTGGAATGATCTGAAATTTTATCCGCTTTTACTTTACATATACTGTAGTTTGAATCTTTTCTTTCCCAGCTAATACATAACCTGGCTGATTTACAGGACTTGAAGCAGTATCCTGGTCTCCGGGTTGAGGTTGGGGCTGCAGCTGTTGATTCACTTGAAAGAATGAGAGACGAAAGCAAAAGAGCAACACTGCAGCTAGTTGATATGGAATGTGGCTACCTGACTGTTGATTTCTTTCGGAAGCTTCCTCAAGATGTTGATAAGGGCGGCAATCCCACACATTCAATTTTTGATAGATATAATGATTCATATCTAAGGCGAATTGGTAAGTCTTACTCTTTGCATTCCACTTGTTATGTTACTTCTTTGTTCTTGTAGTTTGACGTGTATGTTCCTCATTATGTTTGAAATGGACCACTCACTCACTTGTAAACAGGAACAACAATTTTGTCGTATGTCAATATGGTCTGTGCTACACTGCGGCATTCAATTCCCAAGTCCATTGTCTATTGTCAAGTGCGGGAGGCTAAACGAAGTTTACTTGATCACTTTTTCACAGACCTAGGCAAAATGGAGGTAAGAAAAAAATGTTTTTCTTCAAAGTTTGAGTTACATTTCTCTTTTAATCTTGATTTTTTCCGAATATAATGATATATATTTATTCTTGTTTAAAACCATGTGCATTTATAATTTAATTTTAATCATTAATGTTTAGAGTTCTTATTTCGTGCAATAGTCAATAGTTCTCACTAACGGTTCCGTGATCATTGATTTTTAATTTTGATCATTTATAGTGTTTATTTGATTTCTTGATGAAGAGTTATCATTTGATACAATATATATTAGCCTTTATTTCATTTGGCTTTGATATTGGGTAAATAAATTTAAGTATTGACGACTTGCATAAATCGTTTTGGAAGACCAAGCGTTTGTCCTCCTTGCTGAATGAGGATCCTGCAATTATGGAACGACGGAGTGCTCTTGCAAAGAGACTAGAGTTGTACCGGAGTGCACAAGCTGAAATAGATGCAGTTGCTTGGTCCAAGTAGATATGTATGTTCATCACGTTTGTACGAAAGCTAGAGTTAGTGGTATTGCTATTTCCAGTTCAATATTCATTTGTTATTGTCATCTGATCCATTTATATTGTCATCTTAGATAGATGAGACGATTATGAAAAGGGAGAAAATTGATTTTTTTGGGCTATATATGGCGTGATTATATATCTTTCATTTTTCAGTCTTCCCGGATCTTGACTGCCCAATTTTTGTTTGTTCAAAAATGATTTGAGCATGTACGTAGCATAAAACATTGAATCCAAAGTGTGTGAGAAGTTAGTGTAGTCTATGCGAAGGTTGAATCTGAGCACTTTCCTCGGTCACTGTTATTTGTTGGAGATCCACACTCACTAAAAATATATTATCTATATTATCTGACCTTCAAAATGAATAACTTGTCCTTTCCTTTTAGAGCGACCGAGTCTTCCCATGCTTCAAATTGTCGTCTCCGAACTACAATTTTGCTGACACTATTGAGTTCATATACTTGCTTTTTTTGTTAACGGTAAATTTCTTATATGAATTTTATATATAAAAGTTATATTGACTTGAAATTATGTAATATTTCATTTATATAATTCAAAATTATTTTTTTTGTCTTTTTTCTTAAAATATTAAAGTATAAATCATATTATTTCTTTTATTTTTACATAAAATTTTATACATACAAAAAATGTAATATATATTTATAATTCCGTGGACCATCAATTAAAATTACAGCTTATATAAAGTTATTGAATGTTGTGATATTTTAAAATAATGATGTATTAATGGTTTTAATGAATAATTAATCTTTGCAATTGGATTAAGGAATATGAGTTATTTATCAGAATGATCATATTAGGAAAGAATGAAAAGAAAAAAAATAGGTGTTATTAGTTTTTAATTTCAGTTATTTATTGTGAAATGAATATTCTTTTACTTCTTGATTTATAAAAGGGATAATATTTAAAATAAATTAATAATTAAAGTAAGAAAGTTAAATAAACGTAGACAGAATAATTATATATAAAGAACTATAACAAATGGACCAATATATCACTACAAATACATTAAATTACAAAAATATAAATAAATACATTAAATACTAAAAATATAAATAAATACATTAAATACCAAAAATATAAATGAAATAAAAGTAAAAATTATTGAATAATAAAACATGAAATAATAAAAGAATAAGTATATTACAGAAAATAAATCAAATAAAAGTAATAGTATATAATCAGAAGAAATACAAAATATTAAGAAAAATAAAAACACCAAGAGTGAATTAAATAATATAAATGAGTTAAATATGAGGATAAATTAAATAATAGAATAAAATAAATATACATTAATAAAAAAATGTCTGAAATTAAATTACATTACATAAGTACAGTTTAATAAAAGATATATAAAAAATAATAGTTTATTTTCAAAATTTATGAAAGTAATTATATTACAAAGGATAAAATTAAAATTATAAAATAAGAATACTTTATTTATATATATATATATATATTTATAAATTATATAATTATATATAGTTAAATAGTTGAAAATTTATATATAGTCATAGATAAAAAAATGTTTTTATAATATTTTTGATTATGTAAAATAACAATTTTTTTTTATTTATAGACTAGAAAAAGCATACACTCTTTTTCTTATTATAACATAAAATGTATCATTATAATAATTATTAAAATAAAACTATTATTAAATTAATTTTTATAAAAAAGTAATCATGAAAAAATATAGATATTGTGGAAACTTTTATTAATAGAAGAAGATATATATATTTTATGCATACGGTTATTGTTCTAAAATTGTCGAAAAATCCAATTCTCACATCGTGAAGCCAACTGTACTAAATAAATAGTTGGTTGGGCCCCAACTGCGATTGAAGCGGAATTCCTCAGATTCGCTTAACGTCAGTAACAATCACTTTTCCCAATTCAGTTTTCTTCCCTTTGATGCGAATATGCTTCCTGTTTGATATGAATTTAAATCTTCATTTCTAGAATCTTCAGTGCGCCGCAGTTTTCCTGTAAAATGGAATTGTTTTTTCTTCTCCAACATTAAACTGTTCTTATCCCTATAGACCATATTCTCAAAAATACCATGGATTTGATTTTATTGAGTATCATGATGCAGGGCAATTAATTGCTTGAATTGCTGTCAGATATTTGGTACTCATCCAATTTCTCTCTTTTCTGATAGTTTCTTGAGTTGCAATTCGAAGGAATCCATGACATCTGAGAGGGAATCTTTTGACCTCTCAGGACCTTTGCATCTGACTAATGTCCTCTGGTAAGATCTCATCAAACGAAATATTCTGCTTTAATTATTTTTTCGTGGTTTCTGTCTACATTTAGATTATACTGTTTCTTTCTTACTCACCACTGGTTTCTGATGTCTAATATGATTATCAATTGCGAGATTATACTTAATGGCAGAGACGGGATTTTGGTGGAACAATTCACAGAATTTGAATTTCGTTTATCTTAATAATAAACACGTGTAATTGTAAATTACCCCCTATGATTTGAAATACAACCTACCTAATAGATAAATTTTTAATATGAGGATGACCCACTGTGGTGAAACTAATACAATATGGTTTTGAAGTTTAGGCCTGAGATTGTGGTTTGGTTGGGTCCTTTATGCAGCAAAAAATCTAACACAAATATGGTTGATGCTGCCACAGTCACGGTCTTGGAACCCGAAAAGTCTTGGCCATTTATTCCCTGTCTCCATCAAGAAGATTTGTCATGAAATTTTTCAGATACCTGTTTTTCTTTATTAGACTGCATGTATTTTACCAAGACACTCTGGATATTAAAAGCCTAATGCACATAGGATATTCCTTTTTTATGCAGCTTCAATATTGAAAATTCTCATGAATTGAGTAGTTGTATGCTAGGATTTGTGTTGTTTTGGTCCTGTATTTGAAATATGTGGCTTATACAAAATAGTGTACCATCTATCTAACTCAGGGATAACTCGAATCATCGGAAGGCTGTTGCTGCTAGTTTGGTCCAAGGTGTTTACATTCTGGAAAGGGACAGACAAGAAAAACGTGAAGGTTCAAAGGCTCTTGCACCTCCTTGGTGGACATTCTTCCAATTTAAGCTGCTCCGTCCGCTTGTAGATGATGTTGATTCGTCTCTCTTTGGAGCAATTTATGAGTTCAGGCCTTCAAATTCTCAGCAGAATGATACTATATATAAAAGTCCACGTTATGTGATTGCCTTTAGAGGAACTCTAAACAAATCACACTCAGTTTCACGTGATATTGAGTTGGATATCCACTTGATCAAACAGGGCCTTCATCAAACTTCTCGCTCTGAAATAGCTATTCAGGCTGTTCGAAACATGGTAGAAACGGTTGGTGATTCAAATGTTTGGTTGGCCGGACACTCCCTGGGATCAGCAATGGCAATGCTCACTGGGAAAACAATGGCCAAGAATGGGATATTTATTGAATCTTTTCTTTTCAACCCGCCATTTGTATCTGCTCCAATCGAGAGAATCAAGGATGAGAGGGTGAAACATGGGATTCGATTTGCGGGCAGTGTGATAACTGCTGGACTCGCCTTTGCCTTGCAAGCCAAGCAGTCCAAGGATTTAGCTGTTGATCCATTTGCTGCTTTGGCTGCATGGGTTCCATGTTTGTTTGTGAATCCCTGTGATCATATCTGCTCAGAATACATTGGCTACTTTGAACACAGAAGAAAAATGAATGACATTGGAGCAGGAGTCATTGAAAAGTTAGCAACTCAAAATTCGCTTGGTGGCCTATTGATGAGTGCATTTGGGAAGGAATCTGAACCCCTCCACCTCATTCCTTCAGCTTCTCTCACAGTAAATGTTACCCCTTCACGCGATTTTAAAGAAGCTCATGGTATTCACCAATGGTGGAAAGCTGACTTGCGGCTAGAACACAAGCTCTACAATTACACCTAGCTCCTGTACATATCTACTGTCATACATGTCAGTTAATTCTCTAACCCCATTCAGATATCTCAGTATTGTTTATCTGTTATCAGTCCTCTCGCTCCCTCTTCTGTATAAAGAGTTTAATGAATTAACCATCTTCTGGAAAACCTTTCTCTCATTCAATTATTTTTCTTGTTTTCGTTCCTCATGTTGTGATCATATCAGGAACCACTGATTTCTGCTAAAAAAATGTTCGAACTTACATACTCATATTCAGATAAAATATTGAACAAAATAAGATTAAAGATAAAAAATTAATTTCATTAAACGAGCATTAAAGCAAACCATTGAGTTTAAAAATCTACTTAGTGAAATAATTTCACTAAAAGAATTATTTTTATATTTAGTAATATCTTGAACTAAACTTTACTAATTATGAAATTTTATATTATGATAAATAGAGTTATCAAACTTCAAAATAATAATGTTTCATATGATGTTACCATAATAGTGATAGCAACTTTTAAGATCAAGACGTTGATATCATAATGAGGGTTTAGGTCATACTTGTCTTTTAGCCTTAATTGTTGTCCTTTGATTCGGTATGTTTAAAATATCTCAAATACTTACTATCCAAACTAAAAATGATTTACATACATTTTTCTTTTTTTACCTTACCACCAAACAACAAAATAAATGGTATTTCAAGTGTGACAATATGTTAAGTGAGTTAAGTTATACTTACTAATTGTTAATTTTATTCTATACTTTTAATTTATTATGTATTTAAGGAAACACTAAGATATTTATGATGTTACAAGTCAATACACATTAATATTGCAAGTAACATTTAAAAAAAAAATTATTCCTCGAATTATTGAATAATGCAATTAAATATAATTATTGCTTATATAATATTTTTTCCTTAAATATGATTTTCTTTTTTAATTTTGAAGTCTTTTTTTAGTCTTTATAATTATTTTTCCTAAATTTGGTCCTTAACCTTTTGAACATTTTTTATCGTCAATATTGTTAAAAAATAAATGCTTTCAATATGTGTCACATTAATGAAAAAAAAAAAAATTCTACCGTCAAGGATGGTTAAAAAATGTTTAGGAGACAATGTGATCAAAATAATATACATCATACATATCATATCGTTATTCAAAGTATGTCACTAATGATACATCCATTCAAATGGTCTCATAACCAAAAAAAATAAAAAAGTTATAAAAGCTTATTATTTGAAAATAATAATAATAAATATATATTTTTTTACAGAATATATTTTTTTAATGATAGCGTTACGAACACATTATACAAATCATCGTAAAAGTTGTAAAGAGACGGGACGTCATTATCGCAACACACATTAACAAAAGAAAATGACTAATTTTTAATTTTAAACTATCCCGATATCTCTAATAATTTTTAACTGTTAAGAAAAGATTGTCAGAATAGTAATATATGAAGCAATTCGAGAATTTAAGTGTAAGGGAATTCACTGAATTCGAAAATTTAAAGAAAGAAATTAAAATCCAAACATAGTAATACAAGTAGAATTATTATCAGTAAAAAATTACGAGACCCAAAAGAAAAATAAGCAAATAAAGTAGTTAACCCATTATTAAGGTTCGCCGTTTCAATAGAGTAATGTCAAAATCACATAAACTAACGAATTAAATAACTAACAGCATTGCTGTTTCGATCGAAATAAAGGGAAATATACAATTACTTGCTATCAAACAAGACAAATCAAGTTCCCTAAAAAGAGAGCCCAATTTCTCACCAAAACCTCATTCAATTCATTCCAATTTTCACACCAATAGTCAAATTACTATCACTATCAACAATGGTATCTAACTTTGCTTAACCAACAATTAATTACCAACAAAAAAGCCAAAGAAAAAAAAAAAGCTTCTCTCTCCATTTTCCTTTCAAACTCATCATTCCCCTTCACTTTTTTTGCATCTTTACTTAAGCTTTAACTTATCCCAATAAAGCAACAAACACCCATTCACATTCCCGCATAATCCTCACACTTCAATGAAAACTTCCGCAATTCGAGGACCAAAATGGCGAAACTTTGCATTGGGGAAGGAAAATTGAAAAAAAGGTCTTTACTTTACAATTTTAACCCATGGTTACTCAAGGTCACTAACAATTACAGTGACTATATAGTTAATTTACTGATGAAGTCCAAAAAGAAAAAGAAAAAAAAAATTAGCAGTGAAAACCTAACACGGATCCATCGGTTACGGCAATGGCGACCCTGCAACCGGCTTTGGCGTAAACATGATGGGTGAAGAAGTGTAAGACTTTCACGCGGCCCGCCATCTCCAACTTGGACTCGATTTCCATAGTGGGCTCAATCCTAAGCCCATAGTTGAAGCCCACTCCGTCGCCGTTGGCGAGAGTGGGGCCCACCCTCGGGGGCGCGGAGAGGGGGAAGGACTGCACGGAGAAGGTGGCGGCCATGTACTGCGTCCGGCCGGCGTCGATCTCGCCGGCCGGGATGAACATGAAGCCGACCTGGCTGCCGGAGTAGAGGAGCTGGAGGGAGCTGTCGTAGTGGGAGAAGGCGGCGCGGTTAGGGTTCCGGACGGCGGCGTATTGGGAGAACGTGAAGTTGACGGTGCCGTTAACGACGGAGAACGAGGGGAGCTGGACGGCGTTGACGGCGATCTTGGGATCCTGGGGTTTGAACACGGTGAAGTACACGATGAGGATGACGATGATGATGAAGATTAGGAAGATGGAGGCCACCACGCAGGAAGCGAGGTTGGTGCGCCCCGACGGCGGACGCGGCCGTTTCGGCCTCGGTGCGACATGGGGCGGAGCAGCTCCGGCCGCCGCGGCCTGCGGTGGTGGAGGGAGAGCCAGAGTGAAAGTGTGTGTGTTGTCTACGTTGAAAGAAGCAGAAAAAAAGATATGGAAGTGGATGTGTGTGCATAATTTAAGGATGTGACCAAAACGAAACCCACATGGTTTAAGAAAAAATGAAAAGAAATTGTTGCAAAATAAAAAAACAAAAATGGCTTTTCTTTACTCTTTCTCAACACTACTTTTCAATTTTTCTGTAGTGCTCTGTTACTGGTATTTCCACCAATTTTTCCCCAGCTAGTTTTTGTGGTAGAGTGTAGGGTGTAATTTAATTACTTCTTATAGAAAACAAAAATAATAATTTTTTTCAAATATTAATTAACTTCATTTCATTTAAAAACATTTTCTAAACAATTGAATTTTGATTACATTGAATAATTTTTTTAAAGAATATTAAGATCATTTAGTAATATTAGTAAAAATGAATAGAATTTTGTCTTGTAGTGAGGAGTGTTGTTGACTGTGTTGGAGTGAGGAAGTGTGGACTACATGGAGTAATGGCCGTGGTCCCTTTGCCGCACTAACATTCTTTTCAATTAACAACCAACTGCGTCTTTCTGCAATCTCTGTCACAAATTTTCACAGTTACTGTTTCAAATTTAAAAGAAAAAACATAAAATAAATTAAAATAAGATATTTTTTAAATATTATCAACCACGGATTCACATAAGTATTGTAGATATATAATGTTAAAATAATGTTTAATTAATTCTTAATGAGGTCAGTTTCTAGATGGTGGTGTATAAATATTAGGAGTGTAAAAATGAGTTTGAATTCACATTTAATAAAAATAAATTTATCTTAAGATTTTTTAGATTGAGATTTGTGTTAATTTGTTTATGTGAGTATATTTTAAAATATAGAGAATTTTGTAACAGTATGGTCATTGTTGGTAAGTCTGGAAGTGTCAGATGTTGGTTTGACAAATGGAGAGCAGTCGTACCAAAATAATTCAGGCAATCGAGCTCCGTGATAAAATGCTAGCTGTTATACATTACTTTACTCTAATATCATTTTTTTTATCGTAAAACGTGTGTTTTTATATTATATACTCTTTATTTATTTTTTTAAATGGATAATTTTCCGTTTTTGAAAGAATTTTATTTAACTTTTTATCACCGAAAAGTGGATTGGTTGAACGAACTTGACTTTTTTTAATTAAAATTAGAGGTATCAAAATCCGGTCCAGTCCGGTTCCATGCAATGTTTGAAGGGGAAATGGAGAGTTGTTCTGTTTTGAATTTTTGATCTCAAATTATAAAAATAAATAAATATAAATTTTTAACTCAATTATTTTAGACTGTTTTGACATATTAAATGTATTTGTGTGTTGGATTGTTTATATCCGACACATTTTTCTTTAATATTTATTAAAACATGTAAAAGAATTTTAAGATACTTGAATTAAAAAATTATATTACTTATGTTTAAAATTTGAAAACTAAAATAAAATATATAAATTATAATTTCGCGTTAAAATTCAAGACTAAAAAGATATTTCCCTTATTTTAATTATTACATTTCCAATACCGTTTTTCTAATAAAATGTTTAATATTTAAAAGCCAAAGGTTTAAAATTGACATAGAAAAAACAATATAACTAGCTTAACATATTTTATCTATGAAATACAAACTATATTCACGTACCCTTTTACATTATTTAATTAAACTTATCAACTAATTTAACAGCTAAGTTATTAAAAGAAATAATACCCATAACAAGTAAAATATTTAGCAAAAACCTTATCGTGTTCATGCTGTGAGATGCAATTATCAGAATTTTGTTATCACCAACGAGAAAAGACATTCTCAATGAAATAGCAAGTACACTTCTTTCTATCTACTTCACTTTCTTCGATGTCCAACCAAAGAACTTTGCATTCCAATCGCCAAGCAACGACTAATTTTGTGAATGGATTGCGAGACAAAAAGCGTTAATTATTAAATTTTAAGTCTAATTCAATTTAAAAAAAAAAATTGCGTTAGAATCAATTTTACAACATGAAAATAAGTCGTTATAAATAAGTTTTAAGTTATTGAAATTTACACTTTATTTATATATTATAAAAAAAATTATTTTTAGTCGATGATGTGATTTTATTAACCAAAACTTTCATTGGTGTCTCTTAGTTCCTATGCACAACCAATGGTATAATGAATCATAATCAGACCACATGGTTGTCATTGTCTTTTTCACTTTTTTGACTACTACTACAATCATTTTGCTTTCTTCTTGAATCAATGTCATATCATAATGCCAAATTGCCAATGCGTAGCACCACACAATCATCAAGAGAAAAGAAATACTCTAGATGTTGTTCAAAACACATACAAAAATGTCTGCTTTATGATTAAGATTTAAATTACACAATCATTCCAATACTTGCATGTTTTTCTTTGTTCCCTTCTCATAGAAACAAGTCCAACTAAGATGCGGGCAAAGAGTAAAAAACCCATTTCATAAACCCCCTAAGATGTTAAATGTTTAGGGGGTGACACCTAACATGTAACATTTATTATGTACATGTGACAGATCCAGTTCTTTGTCACACCTCGTACAATTCTACTATGATATATGAAACCTTAGTATAATACATCTTATTTAGACCCTTACTTCTGTTCAGCACGGCATTACAATCCTGAAAAACAGTTGAAAGAATCATCCAAAAATAGACAAGAACATGATGATGAGGCCTATGTTTAGAACACATGAAGCCATATCACAGTTTATGCAACCTGCAGAGTCCATCACAAAATGGACTCATGCACTGAATACACCTATAACGCAGAAAAAGAGTCTACTTTGCAAGCTTGTCAAGGTGGGAATCCATGCTTTGCGAAATGGCTTCAAGAAATTCTGCTTCCTCCATGCCTGGAAGCAAGGAATCTTGGGCTTCCCCAATAATCTGTTCAATCACAGATTCCTTGTTCAAATTTTCCCGACACATTATGCTTCCTATTTCGTAGGGAGTAAGGCCTCTCTCAACACCTTTCTTCAGCAACATTGTGGAAATGCGAAGTGTTCTAGCACACTCAAGTGGCATATCCCAGCCATAACATTTCAAAAGTTCCAAGTCTTTTTCAGCATCCAGAGAATTTATGTATTCAATTGTCTCAGGAGAGTAAGGCTGACGAGCTTGCGGCCAGTAAAGCCAGTCAAATGTGCAATCTTCAAACTGCACAAACAATAATCAACTTACTCCATATTCAATCAATATCAGAATATGAACTTTAGTAGTACTATGTGTACTATGTATGAATGCAACTATTGTTTCAGTTATTCCACACAGTTTGCATAAAAAATTAGTTACAAACAGCTAGTAGATTATGCTCCTCCATATCTTTCAATGAATTAATCAAGTCACAAGAAGTAAATAGTTTCTCTGCATTAGGATCACATATGGGATATGATCTGCTCTGTGTATGCCAAAAGGGATGCAAAATTAGAACATGTGTTTGATGATGTTGTTTCGGTTTAAATCTGATGTTGGACCCAGAATTAATTCCTCGACCTAGCACTAAACATGTAGTATTAATCTAAAATGATATTGAGCATGATTTTGGATGATTGGGAAAAAAAAATGCTTACTTTATCTGGTAGACAGTAGCCATGATCAATAGGAATGAGCTTTATCTTGCCACCTGCTTCCTTTCTGATCAATATATTCCCACCATGCCTATCTGCATTGGCCAATCTTATATCAAGCACAGTAATCTTATGCACTTCCTCCACTGGGAAAGCCCAGGGTCCGAAGTCCTCACAGTTACCATCATTACTAGTGAATTTCTGCAGTGATCCGATCTTAACATCTTTTGCGGAGCAAGAAAACCCATTTGGATGGTTAAACTTTTGGTGCAGACACTGCACCATAACAGTAGGGGGAACACCAGAAAAGCCTGCTTCTTCACCTGTCAACATACGTGATCCACTCTTTGGATGATCCAACAAGTATGCTGCAACTTCCCTCAAGGCTCCTTCACCAACCTTTGTCCCTATTTTCAAACCTTCGCCATTGGGTGAACTTGGAAGACCTCTTGGGTTGTTCACAGCCATGGGTTCCTCATCCATTGGCTTAAAAACAGAAACATACTCCTGACCTGTTGAATCTTGCATGAAGTAAGTCCCTCCAGTGCCCTCAGAGGACCTCATAGGATCGTTTCCTCTCTCCAAACCTTCAAATGTGGAGTTTATCATATCCCAAAGGAAAGGAAAAAAATTGATCTTGGGATTCACAACAATTGGTTCCAACCAGAAACATACGTCAGGTGGCACATTTGCTATGTGAACATGGTTGTCCCTGTTATGTTTCACTGTTTCGCCTGGTGCCTCCACGGAGAGCTTCAAATCCTTCTGAATCGGTGTGGTCCTAATCTTGGCCGATTTCTTAACTATCAAATGAATCACATCGTCCTCACTCTTGCATATGTCATGGAACACTCTCTGATCGTCGAGCTTCTCATCATTGCAGAAAAACTCTTGGTCATCCTCCAGATCAATGAAACCTTCCCCTTTTTTTCTAATGCGTTGTTTCAGATAACCCACATTTCGGTGTCTGTCGATGTGGAACTCGAACTCCTTCCCTGAAACGGTCCTCACAACAATGAAAAGAAGATCAGAGAGGCGAAGAACCATGTGAAGAACATTTCCGTCAGCGACACCATACTCCTTGATAAGTGTGCCACTCCGAGCTAGCTCTCTGCCACCGAAAACCAACTTCTGCTTTTTCACCACGAAGCCTTTGCACTGCTGAATCCTCAGTTTCACGGAAGCAATGGAATCAGACTCCAACACGCGCATTGGGGTCACAGCGCCATCCACAGTGAGGTAAATCAAGATTGGCTCACCAGAACAATGTCCCGGTTGCCCTTCCCATTGCCCCTTCTCTTTGAAAACTGAACCCAAAGCAAACTCAGCAATTGACATCTCTCAAAGTCAATCACTTTTTTTCCCCTTTTGCTTGTCCCGGGTTCCCAATTGGCCTCACCTTATCTTACCCGTTTTCTTCTTTACTCCGAAATTTGTTTTCCGATGATACAACTCAATGGGACCCAAATAAACCCGACAAAGAACCTGTTTTTGAGGTGCCCAGAAGGGAATTTTGATTGTGCTTGGATGATGGAATGAAGAATAACAACGGTAATAACAAAAACAATAACTCTCGAACGAATGGTGGAAGAGAAGCAAGCGAGAGGGGACTCTTACCAAAAGGAAAGAACCAAAGGAAAAAATGAGAGAACGAAGAACTTAAAAGGAAAGGGTGGTTGCAGAGAGGGTGATGAATTGCGGAAGAATTGAGAGGAATAATGGGATTGTAGCATCTTCCGATATCGATGTGTGTGGTGTGTTATGTGTTATCACCACACCACAACAGTGAGTGAGAGACCGAACTTTTTGGTCCGATAAACCAGTGACGATGTAGAACAAAGGAAGAGTGTGTGAGATAAACGGTATTGTAGCCGTTGCCTTTTTATACAGTTTTGACCCAGCTACTATAACGGTGACTTAACACCCTATTCTTCCCTTTTTGTTTTTTTTTAATTTGTTTTTTATTTCTTAACTTTGAATAAAAATTAAAATTATTTTTTTTCAAAACTTTGACCTTATTTAATTCATTATTTTTAAAATAATGTGGATTTAATTTTTTTAACCAAATTTTGTTAAGTTTATTTGACATTTTAAACATATTTTTTAACTAATATTAAATTAACATTAAAGAGAAATTGTATCAAATGGTGTAAACAATTCAAATGATATCATGAGACAAAACATCAAATAAACTTAATAAAATTATATTTGAAAAGACTAAATTCATTTACTTCTAAAATTGATAAACTAAA
>Ga0209589_1009826_pt1 | contig 14232 bp, 15 predicted proteins | sample CowpeawhiteBW_FD_187525 | JGI IMG/M metagenome (GOLD analysis project Ga0209589, IMG submission 187525) | Root nodule microbial communities of legume samples collected from California USA - Cow pea white BW (SPAdes) (version 2) | ecosystem: Host-associated > Plants > Roots > Nodule | place: USA... | reverse complement strand
CGAGCCCCGTGACGTGGAGGCAACCTGGAGAAAGGTTGGTGAACTCCTCGATCTCTTCTCCAAGGAGGAGTGCACCAACTACTTCAAAAACTCAGGCTATGTTTCCGTATAAAAACATCATGCTCTAGAATCGCATTTATCGTTGTGGACTGTTTTGCGTTTGCAAGGGTTTGATGCTTCGGGCGTCGGAACCTTGCAATTTCAGTTTCAGGATTCCGTCGAATCGCCAACCATGAGTCCGTCGTCGCATCGGAGGTGGCGATGCGACCGAAGAAGCACAGGGCGACGGGATGGGGCGATCTGTTCCAGGCCAGGCTGGACCAAATCATCAATATGAAGCACGAGCTGGTTCAGCTCGCCGGCAGGGTCGATTGGGAGTGGGTCGAGGGCGAGATCACGCCGCTCTATAGTGAGAATGGTCGGCCCGGGATCGCGACCCGCTTCATGATCGGCTGTTGCTGCTCAAGCACTTTTACGGGCTGTCCGATATGGGGTCGTCTGCGAGCGCTGGGTTCACGATCCATATTTCCAGCACTTCACCGGCGAAGAGTTCTTCCAGCACGCATTCCCGCACGAGCGCTCGGACCTGAGCCACTGGCGCAAGCGGCTCGGCGACAAGCTGGAGCTGTTGCTGGCCGAGAGCTTGCGGGTGGCACACGAGGCCGGCGCGTTACGCAGCCAGGACCTCAAGCGGGTCACAGTCGATACTACCGTGCAGCCAAAGGCGATCACCTTCCCGACCGATGCCAAGCTCTTGCGCGCGGCGATCAAGGGGCTCAACCGTTTGGCGAGGAAGCACGGGGTCAAGCTGCGGCAGTCCTATCTTCGCATTGCCAAAACCGCGACAATGATGGCGGGACGCTACGCCCATGCCAAGCAATTCAAGCGGCATCAGGGGCAGTTGCGAATCCTGCGCAGCCGACTGAGCCGGATCATCTGCGATATCCGCCGCAAGATCGAAGGTCAGGCTGTGCTTGAGAGCACGTTCGCCCTCCCGCTCAGGCGAGCCTCGCAGATCCGCTCGCAGCAGCAGCGCCAGCGCGGCCTCAAGCTTTATTCCTTCCACGCCCCAGAGGTGGAGTGCTTCGGCAAAGGCAAAGCAGCCGCGCCTTACGAGTTAATGGCATGGACCACGCCCGCTCTCAACGGGCAAGGTAGAGCCCCGGCAAGAGAAGGAGCGCAAACCATGTCCAATACGAACATTGTCACGATCGGCATTGATCTAGGCAAGAACACATTCCATGTGGTGGGGTTCGATGCAACGGGTGCAATCATCCTACGCAAGAAGCGATCGAGAAATCAGCCTGAGCAGTCGCTGGCCAATGTTCCGCCCTGCCTGATCGGAATGGAAGCCTGTGCAGGAGCACAACACCTGGGTCGCAAGCTCGAGAAATTAGGCCATCAAGTACGGCTCTTGCCAGCGCAGTATGTGAGCCAAAGCTCAAGGGTCACAAAAATGACTTCCGTGATGCCGAAGCCATCGCAGAGGCGGCACAACGCCCGACCATGCGCTTCGTCCCGTTGAAATCGGCCGAGCAACTCGACTTGCAGGCGCTGCCCAGAGTTCGCAGTCGATTGGTGACACAGAGAACCGCGGTCATCAATCAAATCCGAGGTTTTTTGCTTGAGCGAGGGCTGCCAGTTCGGCAGGGAGCGGCAGCACTCCGATTGGCACTTCCACAGATTCTCTCGATGTTCTCGGATAGCTTGTCGTCTCGAGTGGTTCGGCTCATTCAGGACCTTGCCGAAGACTGGCGCTTTCTCGAGCGGCGGGTCGCATCGATCACTGCGTGTTTCGGCAATTTCCGGACACCGATTTCGGTAATTTGCGGACAGCGATTTCAGTAATTCCGGGACAGGGATTCCGGTAAATCGCGGACAGTTGCGGGAGGTTGGTTTTCGGGAGCGCCGTTCAGGCAATGTTCTCTCTCAAGCTGAGTTTGAGAGGGGCAATGCCGAGACGGAAGCAAGCGAAACGAACCACTGTGAAGGACCTACGATCGATCCTGAGGCTGACGTACGAGCAGGGCCTGTCGGTGCGGGCAGTCTCGGAACGGCTGCAGATCAGCAAGACCTCGGTTGCCACCTACCTGCTGCGGGCGCGCGAAGCGGGCTTGAGCTGGCCGCTGCCGCCGATTTGCGAGAGCGAGGCGACGTTACAGCGGGCCTTGTTCCGGCGGGTCGGACGAACGCCGCAGGACTTGAGCGAGCCTGAGTGGCCACGGGTGGCGCAGGAACTCAAGCGCAAGGGCGTGACGCTGACGCTGCTTTGGCAGGAATACCGGACGGCTCATCCCGACGGCTACGGTTACACTTGGTTCTGCGAGAAGTTTGACGCCTATCGGCGGCGGGCGAACCCAACCTTCCGCCACCGCCACGCGGCGGGTGCGGTGATGCAGACCGACTATGCCGGCCCGACGGTGGAGGTGACCGATCCGCAAACCGGCGAGATCCGTCAGGCGCAGATATTTGTCGCGGTGCTCGGGGCCTCGTCGCTGACCTTCGCTATGGGAAGCTTCGGTCAGCGACTGCCAGATTGGATCGAAGGCCAGACCCGGGCCCTGTCGTACTTCGGCGGAGTCCCCAAGGCGATCGTCTGCGACAATCTGAAGGCCGGGGTCGTCAAGGCGTTGTGGTTCGAGCCGACGCTCAACCAAACCTTTGCCGCCATGGCCGAGCACTACGACACGACGATTTTGCCGACCCGCAGCCGCAAGCCCCGCGACAAGGGCAAGGTTGAAGGCGCGGTGCTGATTGTTGAGCGCTGGATTCTGGCACGGCTGCGCCATTGGCGGTTCTTCAACCTGACCGATCTCAATACTGCGATCGCCGATTTGCTGGAGGAGCTGAACCATCGGCCGATGCGCCATATCGGCAAATCCCGCCGGCAGCTGTTCGAGGAGATCGAGCGCGCTGCGTTGACGCCGCTGCCGGGCGAGCCGTTCGAATACGCCGAGTGGAAAACCGCGAAGGTCCATCCCGATTATCACGTCGAAGTCGACAAGACCTTTTACTCGGTGCCGCACCGACTGATCGGCCGTGGGGTGGACGTCCGGCTCACGTATCGAGCCGTCGAGATCTTCCAGGATCACACGCGTGTCGCCAGCCATGTGCGCCGCTCTCAGCGCAGCGGCCATGTCACCGTGAACGAGCACATGCCCAAGCCCATCAGCGTTACGCCAATATGACACCGGCGAGTTTGATCAAGATGGCAGCGCGGGTCGGCGTCAACGCCGCCACCCTGGTCGAGCGGATGATGCGTGAGCGCCCGCATCCCGAGCAGGGTTATCGCTCCGCCATGGGGATCATCGCCCTAGCGCGGCGTTACGAGCGCGATCGGCTCGAAGCGGCCTGCGAGCGGGCACTCGTCATCAACGCGATCAATTACTCCTCCGTGAGCGCCATCCTCAAATCCGGGCTGGACCGCGCGAGCCCTGCCGCCGAGCCCATCAAAGCCACGCCCTCCCACGCCAACATCCGTGGCGGCGCCTATTATCAATGAAAGAAAGGAAGATCGTGATGCTGACCCACCCGACCCTCGACCAGATGCAGGCCCTCGGCCTTGCCGGAATGGCGGCCGCCTATCGGCAATTGGCCGAACAGGACAATGCCGCCGATCTCAGCCGCGACGAGTGGCTCGGCCTGATGCTTGATCGCGAAGCCGCCATGCGCGCCGACCGGCGCCTGACCAATCGCCTGGCCGCAGCCAAGCTGCGCTTCGTCGACGCCTGTATCGAAGACGTCGACTTCGCGTCCCGCCGCGGCCTTGACCGGCGCAACACCCTGCAGCTGGCGCAAGGCGCCTGGCTGAAAGCCCATGAGAACTTCATCATCACCGGCCTGACCGGGACTGGCAAGACTTGGCTGGCGTGTGCCTTCGGACGCCAGGCGGCCAGGCTCGATCATTCCGTCCTTTATTTGCGGATGCCGCGCCTGTTCGAAGACCTCGCCATGGCCCGTCTCGATGGTCGCTTCCCGCGCCTCATCGATAAGCTCGCACGTGTCCAGTTGCTCATTCTTGACGACTGGGCACCCACACCCTCAATGACCAGCAGCGCCTTGATCTCCTCGAAATCTTCGAAGAGCGCTACAGGCGCAAATCGACCTTGATTACCGCTCAGCTGCCCGTTGCCCAATGGCACGATATGATCGGCGAGCCGACCATCCCAGATGCTATCCTCGACCGGATCATCCACAACTCCCACCGTATCGCCCTCGAAGGCGACAGCATGCGAAGGAAAAAAGCTGCGCGCCCCTTGACCGACGTCGAAAACAGCGAAACGAATACCAACTGACTTCAACAAGGCAACCAAAAGCCAGCGCCGCCACGCTGTCCGCGATTTAGCGAAACTGCTGTCCGTCAGCTAGCGAAACCGCTGTCCCGTTTTTGCGAAATACGCAGATCACGAAGGAAATCGACGAATTGGCTGATTAAGACGCACACTGTCGCCGCCTGTTGAGTGCGCCGGGTGTCGGACCAATCATCTCAAGTGCGATGATCGCCGCGATCGGAACTGGTGATGCCTTCCATAAGGGCCGCGACTTTGCAGCATGGCTTGGCCTCGTACCGAAACAAATCTCGACCGGCGATCGAACCATTCTCGGCCGCATATCAAGGCGTGGCAATCGGTACCTCCGAACGCTGTTCATTCAAGGGGCCAGAGCCGTACTTCTAAGGCGTCAGAGTTGGCCCAGGCATGGCTTCGGAGTCTGGTTGGAAGCAGCATCCAAGCGACTCCACTCGAATGTACTGGTTGTCGCCCTGGCCGCAAAACCTCGCGCGCCTAGCCTGGAGCATGCTCGCAAAGGGCCGTGATTACGACGCCAACTTCATGGGCCACACCGCGTAAGACACGGCCGGGAAGTAAGAAGATCCACAGTCCAACCGGAAAGGCTCAATATCCCGCCGAGGTTTGCGAGACGGAAAGGACGATCGAGCAACGGTTGCACCGACACTTCTGAAGCCTGGTTCGACGCCATGGCCCTTCTTGAGCGAGTTATTGAGGACAGAAGTAAGCGGATATCCATAATGGCTCGAGGCGAGAGCCTCAAATCGAAGCCGCATAGATTGGCGCAGACGCTACATCCGTTTGTCGATTCCTCTTGCAACGCGGGCGTGGTCCATAGATCGGCGTCAAAGCCTCCATCGTCACCAACAACCGCCGTTCTCTCGGTTTTCTGTTCGTGCTGCACGCCAGGGCGCTGCCGGATAACCCGTACGACGGTCACACCTAGCGGGACGTCATCGCCCGCACCGAGACACTCACCGGCCGCGCGATCGAGCGAGCCTATGTCGACAAGGGATACCGCGGCCACGACGCACAAAATCCCCGACGGATCTTAATCTCCGGCCAGAAGCGCGCGTCTTCGGTGTCATGCGCCGCCGCTCCGCCATCGAAGCCATCATCGGACACCTGAAGGCCGATGGTCACCTCGGCCGCTGCTACCTCAAAGGCCGCGCCGGCGATGCGGCTAACGTCATCCTCTCAGCCGTCGGCCACAACTTCCGCCGCATCCTCCCCTGACTCAGAGAACTCTTGTGCCTCATCCTGCTCCAGCTGTGGCGCACGTTCGGCCGTCCCGCCACGCTCAATTCGCCTTCTTCACGGACGATTGGTTAAGCTGAGCTAGTCGGCAGCACGAAGTCCCACACCGGATGGTAGTCCGCCTTCAGGCCGCGTCCGGCAAGCTCGGCAACGAGCCCGTGCATGCGACAACGGCAGCGGACAGGCCCACTGTGTGTCGGTAGCGGCGGAGGTTATCGTGCAACCCAAGCCAACCAGCGCTCCACTATGTGATCCGCGTTGGTCTTGCCATCGGCGCGTTTCTCCGTAATCCAGGAAACGTACGCATGCGTTGCTTTCGCCGCATTGTCGGGGTTTATGTTAATCAGCGGCACCAGATCGGCTGGCAGGTACTTTAGCTGATTTAGGTTCGGGCCGGGATAGCCGGTCCCTTGCGTAAAGGCGGCTGCCATTTCGGCCCGATTCACAAATGCGATGAATTTCTGGGCATTCGCCCTGTTCGGCCCGCCCTTTAGAACTGTCCAGTAGTTTTCGACTGTTGTAGCGCCGTCCCATACCATACGAAGGGGTGCTCCCTGCTTAATTGCCGCGACGGCACGGCCATCGTACGCGCTCGTCAGCGCGTATTCACGGTTGTTGAGAAGTTGTATGGGTTCACCCCCTGCCACCCACCACTTCGTGATGTGCGGTTTGATCTCGTCGAGCTTCTTCAGCGCCCGATCAATCTTATCATCGGTCAGCGGCCAGAGATCCTTGTGCGCAACACCATCGGCCATCAAGGCAAACAGCAGGGGACTTGGACCACCGCCGCCATTGAGCCCCCTCGGTCCCGGAAATTCCTTGACATTCCAGAAGTCGGCCCAATTCTTCGGACCGCTTTTCGGGAAAGCGCGTTCATCATAAACCAGCAGAGTCGCATTTTGGAATGCAATGACAGCATCAGTAAGGCGAGCAGATTCCGGCACACCTTTGAGCGCCTCGTCGTCCCATAGGCTGTAGTCAATTGGCACAAACACGCCCGCCTGGAGCAGCTCCGGATAGGCCTGTGCATAGATAATAGCGACGTCCCAGTCGACCCGGCCGGCCTGCTGCATCGCCTTGACCTGAGGCTCGGCGAGATCGGCCACCACGTCCACGACCTTTATTCCCGTTGCCTTCGTAAAAGGGGCAAAGACATACTTACGCAAGTTCTGCGTAAATAAGCCGCCATAACTGTAAACGACGACTTCGCCAGCGCCGGCGAGTTTTTCCTGCGCGAACGCAGCGGTGGCTCTTGCAACAATCGGTGCACTCAACAACGCTGCAGACGATTGGAGCACCAAGCGTCGGCTCACGCGATGGCACGGAAGTGTACGAGACACCTGCTCTGACATGATTTCCCCCTTTTCTTGGAAGCCCATGCTTGGGTCAACGGCTCGAGGGGCGTACATCTACCACGAACCTAGGCTAACCATAGCTTGTCGACCGAGCCGGATTTCACCAATTGTCGGGCCCGCGTCGACGAAATTCCGCTGCAAACCAATCTAGAATGATGGACCGAGCTTCGGAGAACTTGCTCTGCTCGGCCGCTCCTGCTGGTGGGGCTGCGGCTAATTTTTCGGACAGCCAGTTGAGCTAGCATAGCTTGCTCCTCGAACTTGACCGGGCTCAGACAGCCCATTGTCGAGTGCTGTCACCGAAGTTGTAGAAGCGCTGGACGCATTCGAACACGTCCGCCCCGTCATCATGATGGAGTTAGAGATTCGTCTCCATCAGCTTCTTTTGCATGTTTCGGTTATGGGCCTGTCGCGTATTTAACAAGGCCTTCCTGCTGGCGCAGCTAATGGCGGAATGTGCCACTGCCCAGGCCGTATGAATGTGGCTGCGGCAGTTAGCCAGCATCGCTGACGTCAGTCTTCCGCCCTGGTGCCTCCTGGGATAGCGAGCTTTCGCCAGGATCTGCTCGAAGCCGTACTGCTCGAGGATCTCGAATGTCGAGATCCAGTAGACGCCTGTGACGATATCACGACACTTGTAACCTCGCACCACCGGAACCACGTCGCAAGATCTGCTCCCCCAGCACCCATCGGAGGGGGTCAATTCCAAGACCTGGTTTATTGGATGGCCACGCACAACCGTCCTTGACTTCAGGGGCCATCCGCGGTGTAAGGTCAATGAGGTGTTTGCGAGTGACGCAGCAGCAGGACGTGCTCCGGCGTCGAATGTACAAGATGACTCAGGGCTGCGGCAGCAATATCGGTGGAAAACACCTCCTCAATTCTTTGATTCGAATTCGCACGCAGACATCGCGTACCAGGCGAGAGTTAGTCAATCCGCCCATTCTGGCCACCTTGACGCGTCCATTGCGCTCTCACCAATAGCGCGCTGCAAAGCTGCCCAGGAATCTATTGACTCACCAAGGACGAAAGAGAAGGGTCATCGTCGATGTGACCCAGAACGTCGCGACCTGCACTAGCGGTATCAGCGTCAACACCAATCAGCCGGCGAATGGGCCGATGTCCACAGCGCCACCCGCGGCCATGTTACACACAAGAGTTCTCGGCCGACTCGGTTAGCATCCAACGCGAGTTGTTTCAGCCAATCGTTCGTACAGAGGCAGCCACTGACAGACGTCAGCCAGAGTGAGCACACAACGCCGAAAGGCACACCGAGTCGAGCATTGACAGCGCTACGCTCGGACGAGCCGCATAAGGCGGCCAATATCAGGCACAGACTCTAGAGTGGCTACGACATCGCGCACGCTTCGGGCAGCAGCATGAAGTCTCGGAGACGCAAGCCTCTCGAACTTCGCGTCAATGTCTGTGTCCCAACTCATGTCGGCTACGTCTGAAGGACGCATGGTGAGTTTCGCGCCATCTTTCAAAAATACTTCAACAGTAATTCCGTCCACGTCCCTCTCAGCAACGAGCAGCGAAGTCTTCTGTGCAACTTCCTCAACAGCCGGATCCCCGAATGACTCACGAAAGTATCGCAATTCCGTGACGGGTTTGCCGAGCAGAGCAGCAATGGAAGTGAACTTCGCCGACATCTGGGCCTGCACTATGTTGTGATAAGGAGGGTCAGCCATCATTCCAGGCGCGTCGTAGCTATTCGGTCCCTTTGCAGGTCGGGTCACCACGACGCGCTCGATCTGAGACGGCGCAAGACCGGCGGGCTGGAGCGAACGGATCATAAGCATTGTGTCTTGATTGTATGAGCAAGCGGGGAAGGGCTTGGACCGGACGCTTAGGATTCCGAGCTCACGCGTTTCAGCTGTCAAAGCGCCGGCGTCATAATATTGGCCGCGCGCGAACGTACGAAAGAACCCAGATGGGCCATCGAGTGTACTAGCCGATGTTATACCACCAGCTCCAGCAAGAGCAGCTGCAGTGATCCCGCCGCGGGCTGCGAGGCCTGCGTGGACGTAGCCCTCCATGGAGCCACCAGCGAGGCCCTCTGAGAACCCGCCAGCCATGTTTGCAGCAAAATTGAGTGCTGTCGCAAATTTGCTGGTATCAAGACCGGACAAAACGGACGCAGAGGCAGCGGCACCGAAAATTCCTATCGTCGAGACCACCCGAAACCCGTTCGAATGCACACCCGCACTTGCGGCCATGCCCATTCGTTTCGCCGCTTCGTAGCCAACAGCAATCGCGCTCAATACCTCTTTACCTGAACGTCGATGCTGTTCGCCAGCCGCGAGCGCTACTGGAACCACGTAGGTTCCCGGATGACTTCCGCCCCCATCATCCTCTTGACCAGTGGTGTGACTAGTAACAGCGTTCACAAACGCTGCATCAGCCGAGGAAGCAGTTGCATTGCGACCAATCACCGTGCACGGACCGACACATGGACTTACTGAGCGAAAAGCGACCTCCGACCCTGGTTCGTCCAAACCATTTAAGATGACGCTCAGCATATCAAGGATACGCTGCTTGGCAGCTTGTGCGACGTCACTAGGCAATTCTGATGTCGCGATGCTCTGCAACGTTTCAGCAAAAGCGTTGGCGAGGTGTGAATTCCTAGTCTGCATAAATTCCTCCTTGTTGAGGTCGATGTTTTGTAGCACAACCCCGCCTGTGCGAGCGCCCGCATATAGGTCGTCGGTCTTGATGTGCACTCGGAGCGGGGCCGCGCCTTGTGTGATTGTCGAGACAGCGGTCCACCAGATCAGCGCAACGCGCTGATCGCTACGTTGGTAGTCGCAGCGAGCGTTCATCCTCGTGCGATCGGTGGGTCATCGCGGCACACGTGTTCTTTTCGAGCCTTTTCAAGACCCGCCTATGCCGGTACGAGGTCGTGATAGAAGCCACTCTTCTCGTAGGTGGCCCTCAAGACGACCCCCGAAACCTTTGCGATAGCGATGGTGAAGTGAGACGGCACGTCAGCTTTCCCGTCGTGATTAACGTTGCCAACCAGTGAACCCTGCAAGAGGTGCCCACAGATCGTCTCGTAAGCATTTGTCACCGTTATATTGATCTTGAAATACGGGGTCCCATGCCCCTCCCAACCTCCAGCACCGAAACCTGTGTCGGCGTAACCACGGTGAAATTCCGGCGCCGGTGGCAGATCGTCTGGGACCCAGCCCGTCCCGAGGATGCCAGTCGCGCTCACCTGTAGCGGCCCCGGAATTTCGAGGAAGTCAACTCCCCAATTGTCCCTCCGTGGCTCTCTGGAAATCCGCATCAACCTAACCTTGGCGAAGTTGCCGGTCGCGTCCAGGAGAACGCCTGTCTTGATATCGTAATCTTTGCAGATGTCCCAAAGGGCACGAACGAAGTCTTCGCCAGCTTCGAGTCGAACGTAGATGATCTCCTCGATCTTCCCTCTCATTCCTAGCCTTTTCTTCATGTCATAGATCTCCAGATGATCAGGTAAAACGCGTGAGCTCTTCCGTCGCACACCTTATGATAGCCCCGGAGGGTTCTGGAGGACACTATGGGATTCCATAGCAGAATTTCCGCAATTTGGCGCTTCGCAAGGATGAAAGTCTTCGCCTGAACTGGAGAATGCGAAGCTACTATGCGATCAAACATCACCTCTGGGTACACGAGCAAAGCACTGGTTCGTGTGCACTCTTGAGATAGAACTAAACCACCGGTTAAATCGCTAGTACTCCAACCGAATCAGATAGAGTTGAAGGCGCAAAGGGGCATGGTGATCGCGCCCATTCCATCCCTGCCTGGAGTTCTTGCAGAAACGGGCGGCGGAACAGCCGAGAGCGAACGCTCATCGGCGGGAAGAAGTGGGGCCGGCAAGCGAAGCAGCGTGTGCCTCGGGCAAAGATTCGGCCGCGATGGTGACGAGCATCGTGGTACCGTAGCGGAACAGATGGTATAGACTACGACCTTGCTAAGGCGATCTCTCCGGCGCGGCGGCTTGGCGAGGTGAAGACGATGTGGAAATGCGGTACGGGAAGGGTTCGGCTGCCGTTCGGCGAGCCATTGCCCGCGGGCCAACCCTGGCGTTCGGGCAATGCCGATTGCGACAGGAGTTATAGGTGACACCCGATCAGCCGGGTGGAACGATCTCAATCGCTGGCGACCAAGCGGGCTCGGCTCTCACACAATCAGCGAATTTCGGCTTCATCGGTCCAGTATGTTCTCGTTTAACTCCAAGTAGGTGCGCCCCTGGAGTCCACAAAAGCATGCGCCGGCTCCTAATAGGGAAATTCATGACTAAGCAAGATTCTCGCACTCGTCCATACGATGCCGTGAGCAGACGTTCGCTCCTCCAATCAACCGCGGCCCTGCTAGGTCTACCGTTTGTCGCCAAGGCCGCTGTTGCGTTCGGGCAGGAAAAACTCGCCGGCACTGGCGAAGTGCTCGTTTACAGTTATGGCGGCTCTTTTACGGAAAACTTGCGTAGGTATGTCTTTGCCCCTTTTACGAAGGCGACTGGCATTAGGGTCGTCGATGTGACGGCCGACTTTGCCGAGCCCCAAATCAAAGCGATGAGCGCAGCCAAGCGCGTCGACTGGGATATTGCGTTTGTCTCGCCTTTCTTCCAAGGCTACGTGGAAATGCAGCAGGCTGGTACGTTTTTGCCAATCGACTACAGTCTATGGGACGACGAGGCGCTCAAAGGTGTGCCGGAATCTGCTCGCCTTACTGATGCTGTCATTGCATTCCAAAATGCGACTCTGCTGGTTTATGATGAACGGGCTTTCCCGAAAAGTGGTCCGAAGAATTGGGCCGACTTCTGGAATGTCAAGGAATTTCCGGGACCGAGGGGACTCAATGGCGGCGGTGGTCCAAGTCCCCTGCTGATTGCCTTGATGGCCGACGGTGTTGCGCACAAGGATCTCTGGCCGCTGACCGATGATAAGATTGATCGGGCGCTGAAGAAGCTCGACGAGATCAAACCGCACATCACGAAGTGGTGGACAGCGGGCGGAGAGCCCATACAGCTTCTCCTCAACCGCGAATACGCGCTGACAAGTGCATTTGATGGTCGTACCCTAGCGGCGATTAAGCAGGGGGCGCCCATTCGCATTGTATGGGACGGCGCGACTTTAGGCGATAACCACTGGACAGTTCTAAAGGGGGGGCCGAACAGCGAGAATGCACAGAAATTCATCGCATTTGTGAATCGGGCCGAAATAGCGAGCGCATTTACACAATGGACGGGCTATCCCGGCCCGAACCTAAACCAGCTAAAGTACCTGCCGGCCGATCTGGTGCCGCTGATTAGCATAAACCCCGACAACGCGGCGAAGACAGTCCGCCTCGACACTGACTGGCTTACGGCGAAGCGCGCTGATGGCAAGACCAACGCGGACCACATACAGGAACGCTGGCTGACATGGCGGGCGCAGTGAGGGCCGCTGCTGCCGAGCATCCGACGACTCCGCTAACTTCGTCATCGGTGGGGCGCACCCCATGGGTCTGGCAGCTTGCGGGCTGCAAAGACGCAACAATCATGACAGAATAATTTGAGGGCCCGGCGGCGCGCATGTTGAGCCGTGCCATCGGTTTGAGAATCACACAACTGCTTGAACTGCTGTAAGCGCTGAGCTGATTTCCTGGGTTCGGGTGAGAATAAATGTGCGAAGAAGCCTCTGGATTGAACGGTGGTTTTGGATTGGACGGCAAAAAGGGACGTCCATTTGGACAACTCGTCGGTTTGGCGGTCAGTCAGCTTGAGGTGCTTGAAGGGCCCTCCGGCGTCGGGCGCGTTCGGAGGCCGAGCAGGCTTGGATCGTCGCCGAATGTCTGCTGCCCGGTGCTCAGGTGTCGGAGCTGGCGCGCAGGCACGGCGCAACGCGTTGGCAGATTTGCGATTGGCGACGACGCTCCGTCAGCGGGGCGAATTGGCGTCGTGCGATGCTTCGCAGCCGCCGTTCGCGCCGCTAGTCGTGGAGGGGCCGTTGGAGGAGCGTCACGTTCCGGCAGTCAGGCTCAAGATTGCGATTGGCGTCGTTGTATGGACGGACGCGGCCATTGATGGCCAGCAACTGCCTCCGTTGATGCGGGCGGTGCGAGCGTCACGATGATCGCGCCAGGTGCTGATCTGAAGATCTACATCGCGACGCAGCCGATTGACTTCCGCTGTGGCCATGATGGGCTGCTGCGAAGGTACAGCATATGCTCCGTCTCGACCCGTTTAGCGGCGCAGCCTTCGTGTTCCGATCGAAACGAGCGGACCGGATCAAGATTTTGGTCTGGGATAGAACGAGCCTGGTGTTGGTGCACAAGCGCCTCGACGGCTGCAAGTACGTTTGGCCACCGATCGCGGACGGCGTGATGCGCGCATCTCCGGCGATGTTCGCGGCCTTGTTCGAGGATCTGGATTGGAGGTTGGTCTGTCCGACGGACGCGCGGCGCCCGCAGGCGGCCGGATAACTGCGGCAGAGTGACTCGGAAGCTAACGCGTACGGCGGCGATGTGCTCGAAAGAGCGCACGAGGATCGCTGCGCTGCGCGACGAAAACGAACGATTGAAGGCGCTTTTGGCAAAAGCAGACGGCCTTTGGCGAGTATCAGGGGGCACCGGCGGCGTCAGAGGAAGCGCGGCGTCGGCTGGAGGTCATTCTCGGCGAATTGCGAGGCGAGAAGTTCGGCGCGAAGTCCGAGAAACTACGGCCAGATCAGTATTATTTGCCGCTCGAAGACGTAGAGAATCGCGCAAGGCGTCCTGGCGCGGCGCAGGAGAGAGCGGAGGCGGTGATCCAGGGACAATCACGAAGCGTGCCGGATCAAGGCTCTCATCGCAATCGCGGCTGCTTGCCTGCCCATTTGCCGCGGTTGGAGCGGATCATCGAGCCTGCGAGCACGCTCTGCCCGTGCGGTTGCGGGGATGAAGATCGGCGAGGACGTCAGCAAATGGCTCGACGTGATCCCGGCGCAATGGCGCGTGCGGGTCACAGGCCGCCCGAAATACATCTGCCGCCGCTGCTCGGGAGCTGTCGTGCAGACGCACGCACCGGAACATGTCGTGCCTGGTGGACTACACCTCACAATTTCGCGCACCTGGCGCGTGATCACCCTGCTCGTCGGCACCCATCCTCCCAGCTGCCTCCAGCCGGAGAAATGGCCCAACGATCGGACCTCACACCATCCGAAACTGCGCGCTCAAATCGGAATGCTGCGCGGACAATGCCCGGAATACTGGAGGGTTCAAATAGGTCCCGCGTCGCAGATCTCGCCGCAAGTCCAGCGCGGGACCTATTTGAAGCTGGATTGAACGAAGCCGCGTCTTGTGAGCGCGGACCTATGGGGGCTCGATCT
>Ga0209589_1009824_pt1 | contig 14233 bp, 12 predicted proteins | sample CowpeawhiteBW_FD_187525 | JGI IMG/M metagenome (GOLD analysis project Ga0209589, IMG submission 187525) | Root nodule microbial communities of legume samples collected from California USA - Cow pea white BW (SPAdes) (version 2) | ecosystem: Host-associated > Plants > Roots > Nodule | place: USA... | reverse complement strand
ATTATTTTATACATTTGAATTATTTTACCTGCAATCTCTTAAAGAATTTCGATACTATACATAAGCAATTACATTTAGGAACAACGGATAAAAAGTTAACACAAACGAAAAAGTGAAAAAAAAAAAGCAGAAAAGTTTAAAATACTAAAATATAAATTGTATAATGTAAAAGTTTTTTCTTAAGAAAAACTATATTGATCGATGTAAGACTACACATATACTTCAAAGTAGATCGACTACAAAATACAAAATACTTCAAAATGAATCTAAATATATTTGGTTGGTAGTAACGTACAATCTTCTAAAAAGGTAAACAATTTAGTCCAAAATCCCAGAAAATATCAGAGTCTAAAACTGAGATTTAAGGATTTTATTTGATTTTTATATGTTATCATTCATGAAAAAAAAAAGGTACTACTAAGATTTCATTGCTAGTAAATTTTACTAACAAAAGATTGTGTGTAGAAATCACTGCATGAAGGAAGTTTTGCACTTTGATCACTGAAGTAAATGGGGCTAGATACAGTCAACTCCATAGACAGATGACAACTACTAGAGCAATTTCACAATCACACATACATCCATGTTTGAAAATGGTGGTTTTGACTTTTTAATGTTGGAATACCAACTTTTCTGACCCAACAAATGCAACCAGCTTGTTCAATTTCGATGTTCCATATGTTTTAAAAGCAATCAAAAAACAAGACATGGAAGCAGATGAAGTTGACCATGGACAATCCCCAATCCCCATGTGGGAAATCTGATACATTTTAGTTGACTTACGAAGAAACCTCTCGGGATCTGTGATTCATCCAAAAAAATTAACATGGCAGGGTTAGCCAACTATTTCCAGCCATTATAATAAACCTTCATTAACCTTCACATGCAAACCCTACACCCTTATATTAAATTATTAAACAAGTGTGCATACATAATCTTTGTCCAACACAAAAACACACATTGTGCCGATGTTGGGGGCATCAAATACTTGAATTGAGCTGTGTTTCTTGACCTTTCTTTCTATATCTTTCTTTGCTTCGGAAAAAAATAACTATATATTATACTAACAACATCACACGCACCCACACACAGTTGAGTAAGTCATAATCTGAAGTTCATGTGAGGGCAAAAAAATTCATATATCTGGGATGGGATCCCAAGAGATCATTTACTCTTTTTCCTGTAACTGCGCCATACTTGGGGATCGTAATGTGGATTACTAAGCTATTCATTTCGCCATTTTATAGGCGGAACAGTAGCTTTTGTTTTATTTTTTCTATATTTTATCATCTGCATGCCATTTCTTTATTTCTTTCCATTGATTATAGCAACTTACAGAAGAATGAAATGTGCCCAACTTTTTGCAGTATAATTACTGGTCAATGTATTGGTATCGTACCTATGCAGATTAAAACTATATCCAAACACCACCATTTATTACTTAAAATTATCTTTTCTGACTTCATCATTTACAGCTATATGTTAATCAATACTTAAACTGCACTTTCTGTGTAAAAAGTTTAATAATCTTACCATATCTGTCACATATCTTATATATAAAGCACCTAAGACAATTTTATCGTGAAACAGCCCTACATATTCATACACCGAAAAGAAAATTAGGTTAGAAGTAAATATAGTGTTTCATACAACACAAGTCATTTATAAATACTAAACTACCAATTATTTGCGGTCATTCATATATATAAAGCATGTCCAACCTTAACAGTTAAACAACGCCATTTCCATCTAACTTTTTTTTATTCTCATGAATAAGAGGCTCACGTGCATTTTTCTCTCCAAATTATTGTCTTTTGTTTCATATTGTACCATTTACCACTTTCTTCTCTCGTAGACTTTTTAGGTATACCATCCAGCTAACACACACACACACACACACAATATATATATATATATATATATATATATATATATATATATATATATATATATATATATATATATATATATATATATATATATATGACTGAACCTGTTGCTCGTCACAAGTGGCTAACATAGTTCACATATGCAGAATAGACTGAATTTAATTATTAATGAATTTTGCCAATTTTTCTTTCACATTCAACGACCTGAAACCTTGTAGTGTATATATTTTTCCTTTGAAGAAATAAAAATCTAACGAGGCACATAATCAAAGACTGATCTTTCCATCACAACAACCATTATATGAATGAATTATAGATTTAATTAATGGCGGGTGACACCCATATGTTGAAGAGGAGGTGGAGGGGAAATTCAATTACAATACACTTAAATATGGATTTCATTGCTAGATCTGTGATGATGATTTGTGAATCGAGAAATATTGTATCTTCTTAGAATTTTTTTTTCTTATGTTTTTTCATTATTATATGAAATAGAAAATTTAAATTGATGTGTTTTTTATTGTAAAACGTTAAAAAAAAACATTGAATACTTTATTTGTTTGGTAAATAAAAAAAAATATTATAAGAATTTGTAGAATTAATTTATGAATGCCAGCCCATCAGAGTCAACCTTATCTTATATACTAACCGATGGTTGGGAAATTAGATGCAGGTTGCTTCACATGATAACAGTAGTAGGATTAACTATTGCTTCACCACTAGGATATTTATCGAAAAAGACGAACGACATAACTATTATTGATGGCAATAGTTTTGCCATTTTAAATTGGTGCAGAGAAAAAAACTTAACTGGTAGTTTTAGAGATGATACAATAGTCAAGAATATATAATTGTTATACTTTAAGCTATATTTCAGGAGGAAAAATGTTTGCATTGTTTAGATTCAATTTGTTCTAAGTGTTATATATTAACTTGTTCGTAATATTTTCAATGCAGTTGGTAAAAAGCGTGTGCTTGCGCTTTTGAGAAGAGAATAAAGGGAAAATAACTATATATAGTAAAAAAATAAAAGTTAAGTCATAAAAAAATTGGGTATTATCCGATAGTAAAAAAGATTAACAACAAAAGTCAAATATTAAAATGTTGTGTGTTTTGACTTATTATATATATGTACATAGTAATTTTTGTATGGATTCACTTGTTTACCTTGTTGAGATCCATTTAAATGAATATATTTGGTGATGTGAGACAACTGTCTTTGTTTTTTAATTATTCCGAACATGATTGATGTTGGCAATATTTGGCAGTTGTTACCACGTAACATCATCATTTTCTGTGTTTGTTTTTTATTTTTGGGAGAAAGGGTTATGGAGAATCTTGGTGAAGTAGATACTTTTCCACCTAAGGCACACGGTTTATTGTCCAATTGTGAGGTAAAACGGCAAACGGAGTCTACAACAAGGTGCTGTTCCCTACTTGCTATATCTTTGCCTGCATTGTGATTATCAACTTCAACTTGATATCATATTTACCCAATCTCTGTATTTCCATTTTATATTCAGAGTTGATATCCTTGTCTTAATGCTCCAATGTCCCAGAAAACTTCGTGTGCAGTGAGTGTATGTGTATCTTCATCCTGAGATCACCACCGCTACGTGGGCCATACCACTGTGAAATTCAAATAACAAAGAACGTTTTTGTTTTATTTGGGACTGCACTTGTTGATTAGTTCATTGTCCCCTAAAGTAACTACAAAGAGGAAACTAATCAATTGACCACTTCTTCATCTTGCTAGGTAAACTAATCAATGCATCAAGAAAGTGAAGTTTAGTAGATACTTCTCACTGTTTCTATGCCAAGTATCTTCATTTTAGATGGTTTGTTTTCCTAACTCATGTTAAGGTTTAATTTAGGAAATACTCCTAAGCAACGGGGACAAGCGTTTTGGCTTGCAATAAGTTTCAATTGTCAAATTCAAACACCGACATTTATGTTTTTTGCTGACCGTTACAATCCTCAAGCTTTGCGTAGGACAACTACTCTGACTCAGAATTCTGGTTTTTCAGGAATGATAAAAGTGTCCAAACAGAAAGGAATTGATAATTTTGGATAAAGATCACCTTGAGAAGTTTATGGAAACTCGAATATTAAATGAAGAAGACAATCTCTACGATGAGTTACATCATATCCCATAATTGGAAGAGGGATTCTCCCTCATTAAAGAAATGTAGCAAGACAGAAAACTTAAGTGAGTGCAAGTTAACAAAAATATTACCCCTCTAGTTTTCACGATTACACAGTTGGAATAACAACTCATAATAGTTATGATGTTTCTGAATCAAATGGGTAATATTTTTGTTAACTTGCACCTAAGTACAATTATGCCGAAGGAAAAACAACGCCTATACAACAAAGGAAGCACTAGAGCTGTTGAAATATGTTAAAAATAGTTAGCCGCAAGATTTCTTCAAGAACTCACTGGCGCAGCAACTGAAAATAAGTTGATCAGTTACAAAGCAATGCATAACGTGTTAACGTTGTCGGATCCCAGATCAGCCTTGTGCTGATCCTTGTACCAGGGAGACCCTCCATCAGAGTTATTCTCAATTGGGCTATTTTGGTGCAAAGCAGAACCTAGGCCATCAGAAGCATTAGAAGTCTTGAGCGAATTCCCCTCAGACACACTATTCCCAGTTGTACTTGCAGAGCTGGTGTTTGAACAGTGTTGCTCGGTGTGAATAAGTTTTCCAAATAACAAGATGTGGGGTGCTTTTGTTGCATTCAATTCCTTAAAATTCGGGTTGGGATTTCCCACAGTCAACAGACAAGATATGTCAACATTGGTCTTATTAGTGGTAGTATTAGAAGTGGTGTTCTTATAGGTTCCACAAGGAGGCCTAACAGGTTTTGTTGCATGGTCAAGCCTAGAGAAACCACCTAGAAGCATGTCTGCTGGGAGCTTGTTGAAGGGAAAATCAGATGGAGATAGTCCAAATTGAGCATGCCTGGCTCCCTGTATGCCTGCAGAACTATTATTTTCAATGTTACAAAGAGAGTTGGTATAATTCAGAAGATTGCTAGAGAAAGATGGCATTGGAAGTTGGTTGATGACTTGAAAATATGGGTCATTTAGGAAGCGTTGTTTCTTCCTAGGAGGTGAGTATGCAGAGAGATTGAAGCTGGGCATGTTAGAGACTAGTTCAACCAGCCAAGGGTTTACACACTTCACATTCTGAAGTAAATCTGGTTCATCCCATACCACCTGAAACGTGACATCACAAATTATGGATTATTTTCATGTTTAACCATACTTTAAGCCAAAACAGTACCAACCAACAAAAAAATAAAGACAAACATCCTCCCATAGTATTGTTAAAAGGTAAAAGGTAAAGGTAACTCGGACTTCCAAAAGTAAAGCTCAATCATCAAAAGCACTCTATGGAGACAGTGCCTAATTCAAGCAACAATGGTACTTGCTAGAAAGAATTTGTCAGCACTGAACAGACATGCTTAAAATGATGAAAAACGATTTGCTACTTTACTGTAGTTCAACAGTTATTACTATTCACCGTTATTTTTAATTGAAATGGTCCTAGAACAGTAAGAAAATCCGTTTATAGAGAACGAATATATTTTAAATTAAAATGCTGCTGAACACAGCACATATAATTTGCACAATTCAGAGTATGATTCAGCAACTGCTTAACAGGAAAGGCGCACAACACATAAATAAGAAAGATAAACAAAAACATTGCATCAGGAAATAATCATCTTGTCTGACAAAGTGTATACTGTGCTACATCTTTTTTAAGCATTGAATAGTTTTAGAATGAGGTTGAAAAGGAGTAAACTGGAAATCCAATGAACAGTTTATCCATTGATGGAGCAATGTCACTGTTGGTCAAATCAGTACCACACGGAGAGAATAAAAGTATAGCCTCTGAGCAAAGACAAGTTGAGGAAGGGGATCTGAACAAGTTATCATGTTAATGTAATAGTAAAAGGAAATCCATAATGGGGTGTAGTGTACCTGCAGAAGACGCCAAGGAGAATCAGGCCAACGAATGGGATCTGCAACCTGAACAGAAGAAATGGTGCCCATGAACCAGCTAATCCTGGAAGAATCCTCAGTTTCAAAGGGCATTTTGAATCTCATCCCAGAACACCACTGAATTTGCATTGCAGCCTTCACAACAGAAGCCTTAACACAAAACTCAGGGGAACTAGCCCTTGGATAGTACACAACCTCGAAGGGCCTACCATTGACAGCACAAGCTACGGCCTCAAGAACAGATTCAGCAGCCACTCTTCCCACCATCTCGTCACCACCGCCTTTTGCACCACCCATCATGTTGTTCTCACTCCCACACAAGAATCCAGAAACCCCACCAAAGAGAGGGTTCCATCCGGAAGAGAACTCAGACCCTCCACCAATCCCCTTCTTAGCCCTCCTTATCCCAACACAAAGATCCCCGTTTTCTGCCCTCAGAAACACAATGGAGTCCCCAGCAACAAGCCTCTTCTGATTCACAAAATTGCTCCATCCTGTGGTCAAAAGATGCCTCCTAGGCGTTCCTCTATAGATATGCCTGAACTTCCAGCACTGTCCATGCATATCCTTGGCGATGATTGTCTGAACTGGAGGCTCGGCTGAATAGTCCAACCTCGGGAAGATGGTTTCTGCACAGTAACGAGGCACAGAAAAACCTCCACCATTGTTGGCATCAGATTGTGTGAGTGTCTTGGCAAAAGAGGTAGGAGGTTTCTCTTGACCCTCCGCTCCAGTGTTCCCCAAGAAACAATCATCCTCCAAATCCAATTCATGTTCCCTCAAAGGGATCAGCCTCATTTTGACATACACCTCATCTGTGTCAGGGTCTGCCATGTATTTCATGGCAGAGAGTCTGCAAGGGACGAGTGGTGGAACCCGGGTTTGGCCAAAATCTACTTTCCCATGAGCGTGTTCCGCGTGGCCCTGGGGAAAGTAAAAGACTTTTGTGTTGAGAGGTGGCATTTGAACCATGGCACCAGCACAGGCATGCCACAGTTGAGAATCTAAGCACCTTTCTGAACCCCTCTCCATGTTTTCCATAACCTTAAACATCTCAATGCAAAATATTAAATATCCTCGCTTTCCACGAGAAAAGACAACCCAGAGAAAAGGTTTGAAGGAAATAAGGTGTGTCTTCTTCTAGTGGCCAACAGATGAAGGTATGGAAGGAGAAAGGATGGAGATGGAGAGAGGAGAAAAGGGTTGTTTGAAGTATGTGAGAAGAGAAGGTGGTTAGATTGTGACTGTTGATGAAAGCAGGAGAAGAAGATTGTTGTAAATAAAGAGAAAGGTGAATGTGTTGGTGATTGGTGGAAGAAGAAAAAGTAGAGAGAGAATATGTGATGTGGAAGAAGAGAAGAGAAGAGAAAAGAAGAGTGGGGAGTGAGAGAGAGTGGGATGTTGGAAGTACATAAAGACACACTGCTCTCTCTCTCTCTCTCACTGTCACACGCGTATGTGGTTCTCTCAGTTGCCGACCATAACACAAACATGAATTGAAAATCGACATTACAGTTTACAACTCACGTACTCATAAATGATAAAACCATATAATAATATCTTTTTTTATGTCACTGTCAAATTATATATAAATATATATGATTTATTTTCGTTTAGTAAAGAAATGAATAAAGTGAAAAATAAAAAATAATAGTTATTTGATTGAAATATATATATATATATATATATATATATATATATTTGTTTTTAACTTACTATTATTATATATTTATTTTTTTAAATATTGATTTATTTTTATTTAAAAAATATGAAAAAATGCCAATGATTAATTATGAAATATCTAGTAAACCAACCTTTTTTCTTTCTTAATAAAGTTATTCTCTTTTTCTTCTTTTCTTTTTTTTAATTTTCTGTTTTAATCGGTCACTTATCACTTATTCAAACATTAAATATATTTTTATTCACAAAATATTATGAGGTTTCCTTTAATTTTTTATTTTTTAAAAACTAATTTTAAATTTTGTCTTTTTTTATATAAACTCTATATTAATTAGATGTGTATATTTAGATGTTTTTTTAAAGCATTAAGGTAGTGTTTAAATCAGAAAAGAATAATTTTGAGGAATAAATGAAATTGAGAGGATAAAAAAAATATTGTAAGGTTGTTTAGAATAAGGGATGAATAGAGAGATTTAAATGAAAAGTTTATGGAAGTTTATAAATGATACTATGAATGTAATAGATTAGAAAAAATGTTTTAACAAATACAAAATTATGTTTACCAATTTATCTTTATGATGAAATGTGATATAAATTATAATATAAATGATGGAAATTATATTAAAATAAAATTGAATTTATTAATTATAATAAAAATATTAAATTGGAAAAATAAAATAAATTACGAATAAATTAACTAAATTATGATTATTGTATTTTTTAAACATAAACTAAATGAAGTTAATTTCTAAAAACAAGTAATTAAAATTGTATGTACTAAAATATGCGAATATTATTTTAATGAAATACAATACATGTCACAAAAATAATATGAAGTTACCGTTTTTTTTAATTAAATTAAATTTAACTAAATTATAATTATGTCATACAAATTAAATAACTAAATTAATATATATATATATATATATATATATATATATATATATACATATATATATATATATATATATATATATATATATATATATATTGTATATATCGTATACAATTAAGTGTATATATTGCATACTTTGTTTTAAAATAAAGTTAGGGTTAGTTTGTTTTAGTAAGCAAAAATTATTTCAGATTTTTGCATTAAAAGGTAAATGGATAAAAGTTTATTTTTACTATCCTCCAAATTAATAAACATACATGAAAACAAACGATCAACAAGTTGGTCGTCTTTCCACACACAAAGACATTAATATTGTGTTTTTTGCACAAATTTATTATGCAAAAAGATCACGAAGTAAGGAATAAGAGATATTTTACGTATTTTTTTCAGGATGATAAAGGGAGATGGTGAGAGAGGATTAACATGATTCCTATGAGATGTCATTCTGCTATACATGATAAGATTAGAGGGTGATGCAGGAAAAAATACTAAATTATTCTCGCTACTATTAAAAATAAAATAAAATCTCTATATAAATAAACTATTTCTTACGTAAATATTTAATATGTAAATGTTAAATTTATTTTCATACCAAATATATTGTATTATTCATTTTTTTATAAATAATTTTTTTTATAATTTCAATCATTCAATAAAATTTTAAAAAAAAATTATTTATATATCATTTCTTATTACTTTTAACATTAAAGACATTAGTGTAATCTAACTTTTTTATCTATTAATTTTTTTTAATATATTACATCAATTAATTTAATCACAAACTTTATTCTCTAATCTACTCCAAAATCACCTACAAATCCCTCCCACCTTCGCCCAAATCAATGTATAAAAAAGAACACAGCCTAACACTATCATCCCAAACACATCACACAAACACACACACACTCCCACCCTCGCCCAAATCAATGTATAAAAAAGAACACAGCCTAACACTATCATCCCAAACACATCACACACACACACACTCCCACCCTCGCCCAAATCAATGTATAAAAAAGAACACAGCCTAACACTATCATCCTAAACACATCACACACACGCACACACACACATACACATATTATATGTTGTATACAATTTTTATTCTTACTATATAAAATTGTTAAGTCTACTTAATCATATTATTAATATTTTTGTGATAAATTAATATAAATTTATTACAATAATGTAGTTATTTAATTCATTAACAGTTGTTCAACGATAGCTTAATTTTGCAATATTTATAATACTAAATGTGAAATATAAGGATAAAATCCCATGATTAAAATTTCAGTATATATTATTTTAAAGCAATGCGGTACATAGTTTTATTAAAACTGTGAAAAAAAGAATTAAGAAAAAACATTTAATATAAAATGTTGAATAATTTAATTTTGAATTCCTGATATCTTTAAGCAGAAATTAGCAATCTAAAACGCTGCAATAAATAAAGCAGAGACGCTCTTACCACGATAAGAAACCACATGCAAATAAAGACATGACCTAAAGTTGCGAATATTGATACTACCACTTCTATTTAATGCCAATACTCATCAAAACATCAAGCTTTAAATGTAACACATGCAGCAGATCGTATAATAAGAAAAGGAAGCTTTTAATGTGAAATCATGAATATTAATTAGGTCAAAAGGGAATCCAGCTCTACTCACATAACACAACCAAAAAAATAATATTAAATAATTTCAACAAATATCAGAGAACAGAAACATCCAAGAATTTGTGTACGAACATTTAGCATGGCAACTGATTACACTGGTTGTTGATTAAAAAAAAGTTTATAAAAACAAAAGGAGATTTAAATATATCTGAAATTAAGATAATGTACGAACTTTGTTACTCAATTTCTTTACCGAACCAAAAAATTAATTGGTTTAAAAGAATTTTAAATTATTGAATCCAGAAAATTTCACCCTTTTGTCCTCTCTTTTTATTCGTTTATCTTACATTTCTCAATATTGATAAAAGTTAATATTATATTTATTATTTTAAATCAGTTTTATAAGGAAAACAAAAAAGAGATGCTTTAAGGGGAGGCTCTAACTCCTGGGTCCTACCCCAAGGCTAAGGCCTAACACAATTATAAAAGTGGGGTTTGATTCCTAGACCCATGATATGAGGAGCGGCAAAGGGAAAAATAAAATATAATAAATTTTATCAATTTATTGAAATGATATTTTCGAAATCTTCTTCAATTAAATAAAAAAAATTAACGATATGTCCTCCTTTTTACTCATCAAACATCTATGGATAACAAATATTTAGATTTATTAATAAAAAGAAATTAGAAATATTGCGAAGAATTTGTTATGAATTGCAGGCATTTATTTGAATGAGTGTAGTAGTAATTTGAATGTTTGTATGTTAAAGGGTAGAAATAATGTTTGTAAGACAGGAACTAGAGTTGCATGCAAAAGCCAAAATATACGGCGAGTTACTGAGGTAGGCCTGCTTTGGAACACAAAACCAACTACAAAAGACACATTCTATTATCAAATGCTGCTGTCACTTTTTTTTCTTCTTCCTAACAAATGTCAAAATATTTAATTATGGAAAAATTACATTTATCTCTATATATATTTTCATCCATTTTTTTTAACCTTTTTAATATAATTTTAATCTATTTCTTCAATCAACTTTAAATTTTTTATTTTGATCTTTCTTATTAACATGTTACGATGATTTAAAAGTGATTGATTTAAAAATAAATAAATGAGTTCAAATATTATTTTTTTAAATGACATTTTTTTTAATTTCAAAATATGTCGTTATGCAGTTAATCAAAATAATAATTTCACTGTTTATTTTATTTATATTTATACTTATACCTTTTGTAATGTGATTGAGTTTCGGAAATTCAAAATAAACATATCTTGTAAATACAGTGATCATATAACAATGCTATTTTAAGCAATTTAGGGTGAAACAACTTTGAATTTTTTTTTCTGCAAATTTATAAAAACTTGTAATTTTAATTCAATCCGCAATTTTGAAACATTCGTTTATTTTGTATTCTAATTCGTTGATTTTCGTTATTCGGTGTATTAAATGAATATGCCAGTATTACGTTCAATGACATAAATAAATGATAGCAAAATTAAGCAATAAACTCATTTTTTTCCTTAAAATGAAATTAAGAAGGTGCTAAACTGTTATATAGTAAATTTCAATTATTTTATTTTGTTTAACAAAAGCATATCTAAACCAACATTATTTAATTGAGCTGTTTTTTAATGGTTATTTTTTGTTGGTGATAAATTTAATAGTTTAAAATAAAATTTAGGACAATGATATTATGATTTTTTTTTTTATCCTTTACTTTCTGATGTAGTTTAATGTATGTCATTGATTAATGTATCACTATTTTTTAAAATAATCAATAATCCACATTAGTAACATCAATAATTAAAAGATGAGAGTCAAAGTATAATTTTTCTAAAATTTAATCGAGATAAGTATAACTGAATTATATACCAAGTTTTCTTAGTCTGAATTACTAATTATTCTTATTATTCCGATATGTATCTTCAGAATTTAAACCAAGAGCTAATTACAAGTTTACATTAACTTAAGTATAACAATTTTTTTTTTCTTCATAAAAAAATTACAACTAAAAATTATTCATTATATTTTCTATTCATTATTTAGTTTTTTAAAATCATTTAGCATAATGTAACGTTTCATTTTCATTTTTTGTGCTTTATTAATAATTTATAACTTAATAACTCATATATTATATATTTATGTTTTATTAAATTAGAGATATGTGTGTAGTGTGTGTTTAAGATTAAAGTTAATCAATCCATTTTATCGATCTCACCCTATTTGTAAGGGAAATGGATAAAGATTTTTTTTCTCTCCATTTACATTAAGTGAATTCAGGAAATATGTCATATTATTTGTCTTACAAATTAATGATAATGAAATAAATGATGAGAGAAGAGGTTAATTTAATGGCATTTGATTGGGCAGAAAATGTATTTTATGATTTTTATGTTCACGTGTATATTAAATTGTAACCACTGGAAGAAGATGCAGCAAAAAAAACAACCTGAAATTGACGGCTGAACCTAAAATAAAAATATCAATAAAACTTGTTGTAATGAAATAGATACCATACCAACTCCATCAACAATAACTTTAGTAGTCCATCGATACCGATCAAACTTGTGGTCGTAAAATTGAGTACACACCCACTTCATAACAATACACTTTAGTCATAAAAAATACTTTATATTTATATCGTCTTTTCGTTTTTCTCATAAAATTATACTGCTTTTTTATAAAAGTATTTTATAATGACAATTTTTTTTGTTGTTTTCAAAAAAGTTACGTTATAATTTTAAAAGATTAAATTTAAATTGTATCTAGATTCTTTTTAAAATTGACAAAATGTTTGGATTTTATTTTGTACAAAGTATAAGTTTATATATATATATATATATATATATATATATATATATATATATATATATATATATATATATATTGTGAAACCCCTCTTTCTTATTTTCCTAAAAACAGAAACCTTACCTCATTCTCTCAACTTCTCTGCAATCCACCCTTCTCCCAACTTCTCTTCCTTATTGCTGCCATATCTCACTGTTTCCATAATTCACACTCAGATTCTGGAAGAACCAACCCACAGGAACCCCACCAGCTTCCTCCCTCAGCTTCCATTCTCCTAGGTAGGTTTCATTTTAAATTGGGTTCAATTTCAGCTAGAATTCACTAGTTAATCTCTGAATTTTGAGTCTGATCATGTAATTCTTCATTCTCCATGTCATGGTGATGGATTCTCCTAGGTTAAACTGAAAATTCTGTTGTCTTGCAATTTGCTTGATTCCACCAACTAAGTTCTTGGCAAGAAGGTAAGGGAAGCTAACTCTTTAGCTCATTTTGATGTGGATTGTGTTTGTGAACGTTTTAATTGCATGTTTATTCGTTGAAATGGTGTTGGATGTTGCTGGTGTGTGGTTTTGGGCGGGGGATAACTTTGGGCGAGTTTGCATGTGAAGAACAGGGAGGATTTCCTAATAGTTTCGCTTAGGCGAGTTGCTCTCGCCTGAGCGAGAATATCAGAAGAGCACCCCTGTCACTGCACGAAATCTCGCCTAGGCGAGTTGGAGTCGCATGAGCGAGACAACCTCTCGCCTAGGCGAGCCAGCTCCGCCTGAGCGAGAGTTCGTCCAGAATTTCTTTTGCCACTGTAAGGGCTCTCGCCCAGGCGAGAGTAGGCCGCCTAAGCGAGATAACCTCTCTAGCTTAGGCGAGACCCTCTAGCCCAAGCGAGATTCCTTGCAGAAGATGGGTTTTTCCCACTGTTTTGAGTTCTTGATGCTTGATTGGTTGCTTTAAGATGATGATGGTTGATAATGTAGGCGATCCTTATGCATGTTAAACTGTATGAAGAAATTAAGTGTGAACTTGATGTGATTAGAAGTATGTAGAGTTAGGATTTCAAGGGAAATCCTAAGGTGCGTGGTTTAGTAAATGTAAAGGGCATGAGGACTCAGATTGGTGATATCCTGACGCTTCCAGTAACCATTAAGACTCAAGTAGAGTATGATGGATTACGTCGGGGGAAGTAACAGGAGGTCCTGGTCTATGATTTCGATCCATCATAGAGGTGATGGGATTTACCTTGAGAGTGGTTGGGTGAATACCCCTTGTGCCTAAAACTCTGCAGAGTTTAGGAACCATCTCAAGTGCAAGTCACCAAGAGCTCCAATGCCACTT
>Ga0209589_1009823_pt1 | contig 14234 bp, 14 predicted proteins | sample CowpeawhiteBW_FD_187525 | JGI IMG/M metagenome (GOLD analysis project Ga0209589, IMG submission 187525) | Root nodule microbial communities of legume samples collected from California USA - Cow pea white BW (SPAdes) (version 2) | ecosystem: Host-associated > Plants > Roots > Nodule | place: USA... | reverse complement strand
TTTTGTTTTTTATTATTATTTTTTTTTTTTTAATTTTTTTTAATTTCAAAAAAAAGTGGCCACGTGTCAAGTCATAATTGTGCCACGTGTGAATGCTAGTGCCACGTGTCAGTTTGTAGTTGTATTATTTATTTTTGTTCAATTTAGTCCCGATATTCGTTATTTTTGTTCAATTCAGTCTCTATATTCGTTATTTTTGTTTAATTTAGTCTCAAAATTTGTTAAAATAAAACCATTTAATTTTTTAAATTGACATTATTATAAGTTATTTTTTAAATTTAATTATAAATTATAATATTTAATTATTAATTGAATATAATTCTTAGAATCAATTGTTAAATAGAATATAATTATTTAAATATTATTAAAATATAATTATTAAAATTTTAAAAATATATATTAACATCTGTAAAATTTACATTTAAATTTAAAATATTTAATATTTTTATTGCATTTTAGATATTAAAATCTAAAATATTTTATATGTAAATGTTATTTTTACAAATATTAGTTTATTTTTCTAAAATATTTTGAATATTTAAAATATTTGTATATATCAATTTTAAAAATATTTTAGAATACAAATATTAGAAAAAAAATAATTATATTCTTATAATATTTTAAATAATTATATTCTATTTAGCAGTTAAATATAAGAATTTATATAATTTATAATTAAATTTCAAAGATAATAAATTCAAATGTCAATTTTATAAAAGATATTAATATAATTTGTATAAAAGATATTAAATTTAGTGTCAATTTCAAAGGGACAAAATTGATTTATTTGAACAAAAATTGGGACTAAATTGAACAAAAATAACGAATATAGGGACTAAATTGAACAAAAAAAAATAATACTACCACAAGCTGACACGTGGCACTAGCATTGATACGTGACACAACTGTGACTTGACACGTGGACCATTTTTTTGAAATTAAAAAAATTTAAAAAAAATTTAAAAAAAGTTTAAAAAAATTTAAAAAAAAAATTAAAAAGGAATCAAAAAAAAACAAGGAGCTGACACGTGGCATGTACTGTTCAAAAACGTTAACTATTTAAACACCTTTAGTGAAAAGGACCAAATTGACCATAATTTAACGAAAATGAGGACCTAATTGAACATAAAACCAAAATAGGGTCCAAATTGAATAAAATCAACAAAAATAGGGACCAAATGTATATTTAGGTTTTTTTTATCACTAACAAATACGTTGTGTTTGAATATGAAAATTTTCGACCAAAATTAGTTAGGATTTTTTTTTATCATTTTCTATTGAAAATATTTTCCAATCAACATTGATAAAAGAAAAAGTTGGCAAAAACTCTCAATCATCGATATCGTAAAAATAACTTTGATTGGTGTTACTTTAAATAATTGTATTCGGCATCAAGTGAAAAGAATATCGGTTAAAGTCAATCGAGTAAAGTTTTACAAAAATCAATAAAATAAATTAATAAACTTTGACCGAAAAATAACATTAACCAAGATCAATGGTAACAACATAGAAAATCTTGTTTTAAGAATAACAATATTTTAAATAATGATATCCTATTATTATTTTAATAATAAAAAGGTTTCTGTAAAAAATAATTTCATAAAAAGATTCCATTACTTAAAAATATTTCATCCCTCTAGAAACACTTTTTTAGGAGTTCTCTCCCTTCTCCCTATAGTATCTTACTATATATTAATCTGTTTGACGATCAAAGATCATTAGGATGATGTTGGTGGCGAGTTCTCTAACCTTGTCCTATTAGTTTCCTCATTTGAGTAAGTGGATTTTCTACTCATTTCTTGGTCAATTGTCATTATGTCTACATGTGATCAATCTTGAATCGCATGTGACTTCTTAGTTTTTCAGATGAATCTTCGTTGATCAACAGTTCCGATGATGTTTCCTGATCGTGTTTATGTTTCTATTGGGTTGAGTTGTGAGTTTCGTGAGCGAAAAGGGGATTTTGGAACTCTTTAGGTCATTTGAGTCATGTACAGGTAAGGGAAGCTAATTAGACTGTTTAGAACATGTGAAATTGTTTAATTGATGGATTGCATGACTGAATTGGATTTTTGGTTTGTAAAATTGAGTGGTTTTGTGTTGATTTGTGTGTATGAATCGATATGTTAATTGTAATGTGAATTACTTAGAAATGTTGTGAAACTAATGTGTTCTGTTAGTTCAAATTCCACTAATGTTAATGATGAAATAAGATTTTGTATGCAAACTGATATTTGTGAAGATCCTTAGGCCGTATGGTGTGGTTGAGACTGCAAAATTCTACAGAATTATTGTTTTGCAAAATTATGCAAACTCGCTGGACGAGCAAATTTTCGCTGGGCGAATTATGAACCAAGGATACCTTTGATTTGGGACTCGCTAGGCGAATTCCAAAACAGAGATACCTCTGATTTGGGAGTCGCTGAGCGAATAATTCTCGCTGGGTGAATTCCAAAACAGTGATACCCCTGATTTGGGAGTCGTTGGGCGAGTATTTCTTGCCAGAGGAATTATTCAAGATTTATTTCCTTGGACTCCCAACGAAACACTCGTTGAGCCAACAACTTGGTCATTGGTCGAAATGTGTGTTTTGCCCAATGAGAGGATGTGTTTGTTGGGCAAGTGTCTTAGGTTCTGCACACTTATCAGTTAAATTGAATAGAATGATTGATATGTTTTCTACACATGATTAATGAAAATAAGTCGATTTTACTAGTGTTTATGAGAGCATGGAATGAGATGTGAATCATACAATTTCAAGGAGAAATTCTAGGTGGAAGTAGTTATTAGTGTATGCATTGGCATAAGGATTCTTTATGGTGATATCCTTTCTCTAATAACCGCTCATACTCAAATAGAGTAGAGTAAGTTATGTCGTGAAGAAATGTAGGAAGTCTTAGCTACTTGACTTGATCAGGTCCTAGCTGCGAAGGGGACTTACTAATGTGATCCCAACAAGGCTTATAGCTTAGGCCAACGTCAAGGCCCATTCCATGGCCCACATGCACCTCAATGCCCAAGTCCAATCAAAGGTCCAATAACAAGAGACATGGCAAGACATAAAATTAGACTTTATTGTTGGGCCCATTGTTTAGGCCATGATTTAAAAATAAATTGTAATATTACTAGAAGTAGTTTTGGGTCAAAATTGATCTAGCTTTTGCAATTGGGTTCATTCAAGCCCAGTTACAAAAATCTAGACCAAGTTTGCATCTAGCCTTAGCCATGAGTTGCACATTTAGCACATGTCTTAAATGAGGAAAGTGTGACATGCCACATGGCATGTGATCCACTTTTTGTGGATCTTAGATCTAGATCTAGATCTAAACACATGTGCTTCACATGGCCACCTTGCATTTGCTTTTCATTTAGTCTTGTATTTGGTTTTCATTTTCGGATATGCTCTCTACTATAAATGAGAGACTCCACACTCTTTGTAAGGTTACTCTTGAAATTGCTAATAGAATGCTTATGTTGAGATCACTCCACTCTTATATTATTTTGAGAGCACCTAAGCTAGGGGTTTCCAACATTTCCTCTAGCCACCTTCCACTAGTCTAGTTTCTAGTCTAGTCTTCTTTCACCACTCCAAATTCCATTCCTACAAGCTAATATTTGTAACTGATTGCTCTACAAATAAGAATTTTACTCCCATGGTTAGGGGACAAATTGTTTTTTTACCAAAGCAAGTCTTAAGCTAGGGTTAAAAATATTTCTTTCGTTTTGCTTTTGGTTAAGAATTATCTGGCACTTTTCTTGACCATAATATTGGCGCCCACCGTGGGGTACGGTAAAACTCGATATTGACTCCACTTCAACAGACAAAAGGCAAAGATCGTTAGAAGTAGTGACAATGAACAGGAACAAAAAAGCAGCACAAGAAGCACCAACAGGCAGCAGATTATGCAGAGCATTATGGAACTACGACAGCAGAATGAAGAAATAAAGCTGAAAGCGGAGGAAGATCAAACGCAGTTAGAAAAAGAAAGGGAAGAAGCTCGCAAGAAGGCTGAAGAGGATCTTCAACTCCTCCGAGACTAGGTGCTGGGAGAAAGAGAACGTCTTCAAAAAGAAGCTGAGGAAACACATCAGCGATTAGAAGAGGCTCTCCAACAACAAGAACTGTTGAGGAAATCAAATGAGGAGATGCGGAGTAGAATAGACGCAACCAGGATCGGTTATTGAGATACTAGTCGTCTAACCACTGATGTGAATGAAGTCCACCTGTTATCAAAGGAGATCATGGATGAACTGATCCCCCAAAACTTTGTGATTCCCAAGATCACACCTTTCTCGGGAAATTTGGACCCTGAATTGCACCTGGAGACATTTCAAGCGCGAATGCTAATTTCAGGTGGAACTGACGCGATACGATGTAAGATGTTCGTAGGCACGTTAACGGAGATCGCCCTCAAGTGGTTCAGTATTATTCCCAATGCCACAATCAAATTGTTTGCTGAATTCTCACGCGCATTCTTGGAAAGGTTATCGACCAATAAGGCTAAACCCTTGGAGATGGCAGACATGTTTGACATACGTCATAATATGGAAGAGTCACTGAAACAATTTCTCAATCGATTTTTTCCATATCAGAATGAAGATAGTGGATCCGAATGAAGGATTGCTTGTGAAAGCCTTTGTAAAGGAGCTTCATGCTAGCCCTTTTAGTGAATCACTATATCGGATTTCGCCAAAAACTCTAATGGAGATTCGGCAAAGGGCAGCAGTGGAGATCGAAATTGAGGAAGCTTTGCGACACAAAAGATCGGGAGATAAGAGGCTATTGATCAATAATGAGAATGAAAGAACTGTTAGGCCATTCAGAAAAGAAAGAACTCCTCCTCGGAAAATGCTAGATAGGAAATTTGTTTCCTATTTAGCACAAAAAAGAAATGAGCTTCATAGGGTTCGGAGGATGCCCACTCTTAAGGTTGCTCCGTCTGAGGTACTAGAATATGTTGAGATAACTAAGCACTTACGTTATCCTAGTAATACAGGAAAGATTCTCAACTCTCGACCGAACTCTTGGTGCAGATTTCATCAGGTTGGGGGACATGATACAGATTCTTGTTATACTTTGGCTAATCAATTATCTACTTTACTGGATAGGGGGTTAATGAAAAAATATGTCAAGATAAACATTAAAGAAAAGCCTATTCTGTCCTCGGCAACCGAGCTCCATGAAGAACCTATTCTGGGAGATTTCAATATAATTGCGGGAGGATTCGCTAGAGGTGGACAAACCAGTTTAGCTCGAAAGAGATATGTGAGGAGTATTATGACGACAACTAAAATTGAACGACCAAAGAAAGTCCCTGATAATATGTTCTTAAGCGAAGATTTAAAAGGAGTAGTACCCCATGAAGATGATCTGATAGTGTTATCTGTCATTACAATGGGAAGGAATGTTCTTAGGGTCTTGGTGGATAAGGGGAGTTTGGCAAATGTGATCTTTTGGAATGCCTTTGTAGGGTTGCAAATTCCCATCGATCATCTACAACCCTTTGATGGGGTGCTCGTTGGGTTCTCGGGAGATCAGGTGGAGGTCAGAGGATATGTGGATTTGTGGACAACTTTCAGAGACAAAGAGGTTACTAAAACAATTTTTGTAAGATATATCCTTGTAAACGCTCCACTTTCATATAATTTGTTGTTAGGCGGACCTTCTACCAACAAATTGGGGGCCGTGATATCTACTGTTCATCTAAAGATGAAATTCCCTACGGATGATGGGATGGTAGTTACAATGGCAGTGAATCAAGAAATAGATCGTAAATGTTATGAAGATAGTCTCAAGGCGAGGTGAAAGGTCACTTACATTGTGACTACGACAGGGGCACCTGTCGAATCTGAAATGGATCCTAGATTGGTGCATCCAGAAAGGAGACATCGGCCTGTGGGAGAGGTGAAAGAGATATTAATAGAGGGTAGAAAACTGAAGATAGGGGGAGATTTGAAGTTAGACCAAGAGCAAAGGATCACATAAGTATTAAAGAATAATCTTTCTTCATTTGCCTGGACTACTTCAGATATGGTGGGGATAGATCCTGATTTTTTATGTCATAGGCTCAATATAAATCCCTCGGCCAAACCCAAGGTTCAAAGACATAGACGATTTTAAGTGGGGAACGTGCTTAAGCTGTTGCAGAGGAGGTATAGAAACTCTTAAAAGCAGCTCATATAAGGGAGATTTAGTATCCTACATGGCTAGCAAATGTAGTAATGGTCAAAAAATCGAACGTCAAATGGAGGATGTGTGTTGATTTCACTGATTTGAATAATGCATGTCTGAAGGATTCTTATCCTTTGCCTAACATAGATGCATTGGTGGATAGTGCGTCAGGTTGCGCTTTGCTGAGTTTTCTTGATGCTTATTCAAAATATAATCAGATAAAGATGCATTCACAGGATGAAGACAAGACCGCATTCATGGGGGAAACTTCAAATTATTGTTATAAAGTGATGCCATTTGAGCTAAAGAATGCAGGGCCACTTATCAGAGGTTAATGGATTGAATATTGGTGTCAGTGATGGGACGTAATGTACAAGCCTATGTGGATGACATGGTAGTGACCTCGGTAGAAGAAAGGCAAGATCAAGAAGATTTGGCAGAATTATTTGTTACCATCAACAAATATCAACTCAAACTGAATCCTGAGAAATGTGTTTTTGGTGTGAAAGTTGAAAAGTTTTTAGGATTTTTACTTACTAAGAGAGGGATAGAGGCTAATCTAGACAAATGTCAAGCTATTATAAATATGAGGAGTCCGAGCAATGTGAAAGAGGTGTAGAGGTTAAAAGGAAGAATGGCGACACTATCTCGTTTTCTTGCTAAAAGTGGAGATAAGGGTTTTCCATATTTTCAATGTTTGCGAAAAAATGATAAATTTTAATGGACTAATCAATGTGAAGAAGCTTTTCAGAAATTAAAGGAATACTTGAGTAAGCCTCTAGTGTTGTGCAAACTAGAAAGGAATAGTGATTTGACGTTATACATCTCGATTACCGAATAAGCGGTCAACTTGGTATTAGTACGAGAATCAAGGGAAGAACAAAAGCCAGTATATTTTATAAGTAAGGTACTTCATGAGGCTGAGGTACGATATCCGATGATAGAAAAAGCTGCATTGGCTATAGTTGTGTCAACACGACGTTTGAGGTATTATTTTCAAAATCATCACATAAAGGTGATGACAGACCTACCTATTAGGTATATATTACAAAAGCCTGATATATCAGGCAGATTGGTCAAATGGGCGATAGGACTCTCGGAATATGGCTTACAGTATGAGTCTAGAGGACCGATTACAGCTTAATTTTTGGTTGACTTTTTAGTAGAACTTTCTGATCCGATTAGCGATCGTCAAAGTGGAGAATGGTCATGGATTTTATCTATGGATGGGGCTTCTAACTTAAAGGGAAGTGGAGCTGGGGTAGTGTTGGAGGGACCTGAAGGGGTTTTGATTGACCAATCATTGAGGTTTGCATTTAAGGCTAGCAACAATCAAGCAGAGTATAGGCTTTAATAGCTGGTATGTTTTTAGCTAAAGAGATGGGGGTTTCCAAGTTGCTGGTCAAAAGTGACTCTACGTTAGTGGCAGGACAAGTAAAAGGCGAGTTTCAAGCTAGAGATCCATAGTTAGCCAGGTATTTGGAGGTTGTTCAGGCCATAGCAAAGAATTTTATGGTTTTTGAGTTTGTGCATGTACCCAGGGAGCAAAATTGTCGAGTAGATTTGTTATCAAAATTAGCGAGTTTCACAAAGCCAGGTCAGCACAAGTCGGTGATAAGGAAACATTGATGTCCCCTCATGTGGATGTACGAGAAAAGCATCAGATTATGGAGATTCAAACAGCTCAGGAATCCTGGATGACACCGATAAAGATGTATCTTCCTGATAATCAATTACCTAGTGATGTAGAGGAGGCAAAGTGAATAAAGAGGAACTCGAGTCGATATACGTTGATTGATGGCAATTTGTTTAGGTATGGCTTTTCTCATCCTTTGTTAATTTGTGTGGATGTGAGGGAGGCTGCTCGGATTATGACCGAGTTGTATGAAGGATTATGTGCAAGTCATATTGGTGGAAGGGCATTAATATTAAGAATTGTGTGTGGAGGATTTTTCTGGCCAATTATGAAGCATGATTGTATGGAGTATGTAAGGAAGTGTGAGCAATGTCAGAAACATGCTGATTAGAGTAATGCGCCACCTAAGGTATTACATTCCATTAATACACCATGGTCGTTTCATACTTGGGGGATAGATATTTTGGGTCCATTTCCTAGGGGAGTAAGGCAACTTAAGTTCTTGATTGTTGTTGTTGAGTATTTCACAAAATGGATTGAAGTTGAGCCCGTGGTTCTGATTTCGGGAAACAAAGTTAGAGATTTTATTTGGAAGAATATAATATGTAGGTTTGGTGTTCCTCAGCGTATTATTTCAGATAATGGGACTCAATTTACGTGTTCACAGGTAAGACAATTATGCGATGAAATCGGGATTAAATAGGTTTTTTCCTCTATGGAACATCCTCAGACAAATGGTCAAGCAGAGGCAGCTAACAAGGTAATACTTAGTGGAGTGAAATAGAGGTTGGTAACAGCAAAAGGAGAATGGCCGAATGAGATACACTGAGTATTGTGCGCCTATCATACCACTCCTCAGTCATCCACAAGTGAAACTCCTTTTAGCTTGGTGTATGGTATGGATGTTGTGATACTTGTGGAAGTTGCTGAAAATACCGAGAGGGTCAGATCATTTGTGGCTACAGCTTCTAAGACTAGACTTCGTGCAAATCTCGACACCATTGAGGATGTTAGGGAACTAGCTCGGATTTCGGGAGAGGCAATTAAGAGAAGATTAGAAAGAAAGTATAAAACCAAGGTGGTACCTAGAAGTTTTCAAGAAGAGGACTTGGTGTTAAGAAAAGCCCAGCTGATTCAGGTAGATAACAAATTAGCACCGAAATGGACTGGACCCTACCATGTCAAAGAGGTATTGGGAGAAGGAGCATATAAGTTGGAAACATTGGATGGCAAAGAGATACCACGAACATGGAATGCATAAAATTTGCGTTTTTATTTTAGTTAAAAAGGTGACATTGTTTTTTATTCTTTAAGTTATTTGTACTTTGCTTTTATATAAATCATTAGTTATTTGATGTTAAAAAGAGCCTTCGTGTTCTATTCCAAGCCGAGTTGCTTGATGAAGAGCCTTCATGTTCTATTCCAAGCCGAGTTGCTTGATGAAGAGCCTTTGTATTCTATTCCAAGCTGAATTGCTTGATGAAGAGCCTTCGTGTTCTATTCTAGGCCGAGCTGCTTGATGAAGAGCCTTCGTGTTCTATTCCAAGCCGAGTTGCTTGATGAAGAGCCTTCGTGTTCTATTCCAAGCTGAGTTACTTGATGAAGAGCCTTTGTGTTCTATTCCAAGCCGAGTTGCTTGATGAAGAGCCTTCGTGTTCTATTTCAAGCTGAAGTGCTTGATGAAGAATTTTCATGTTCTATTCCATGTTGAGAGCTCCGTGTGTGACCGAGGGTGTAGAGTATTTTAAATCAAATTAAGTATTAAGGGATGAGAGCTTGTTGTGTGACCGAGGGTGTAGAGTATTTTAAATCAAATTAAGTATTAAGGGTTGAGAGCTCGGTGCGTGACGAGTGTGTAGAGTATTTTAAATCAAATAAAGTATTAAGGGTTGAGAGCTCGGTGCGTGACCGAGTGTGTAGAGTATTTTAAATCAAATTAAGTATTAAGAATTGAGAGCTCGGTGCATGACCGAGTGTGTAGAGTATTTTAATCAAATTAAGCATTAAGAATTGAGAGCTCAATGCGTGACCGAGTGTGTAGAGTATTTTAAAATCAAATTAAGTATTAAGAATTGAGAGCTTAGTGTGTGATCGAGTGTTTTAAATTAAATTGTGTTAAGAATTGAGAGTTTGGTGTGCGATCGATTATGAGGGGTGAGTATATAAGGATGTTAAGCATGATAGGCGGTGGTGTTGAGTAATGAGATCAAGGGAAGCGTGGGAAGTAGTGGTAAAAAGTATAATGAAGATAAAATTTTTTGAAGAAACGAGATAAGGTAGTAATTAATAGATAGTCGGTTTTAAGTAAATAAACATTCAAAATGGAACAAAAATAAATAAAGAGGTTCAGAGTACAAGCCAACTAGAAAGGTAAAATTGCAAAAAGTCTAAGTTAATAAAAGGTTTTTAATCCTCGGTCTCCATAAGTCACCCATCAACAATGGATTTGGAGATGTCTGCTTGAGATAAATCAGCATCGGGACAAAGGATGCAGACTTGGTCAAGCGCTAGTTGAAAGCCTTTGTTGAGAGAGGAACCGATCTAATCTTTAAGAACCTTTTAATTGTTAAGTAGATCTTTTTCTTTGGAAATCCAGGATTTTCTTGCGGTTTCGAGGTCTTTCAGTTGGGTGTTCATATCAAACAGCTGTTCATCTCTTTCTTTCACTTGGGACTTCAGCTCGGCCACCTCGGTGACCAGGCGAGAGATCTCAGCTCGAGAGGAGTCAAGTGACTTTTCTTTCTGTTCTAGATCCTTCGTTTTCTGAGCAGAGAGGTTGTTAAATTGCTTCATTAACATAAAAGTATACGTTTGGCCTTATTAAGATTGGCTAAAGCGCTTTCATGAAGAGTTTTGAGGTCTTGGGTTTTCAGGAGATCAACATCATGGCGAAGGAGGTTGTCTTTTCGACTGTGTTGAGAATGTAGGAATTGGGGATGCCAAAACCTTATTTATATGTCATCCACTGTTTGTGGGGGAGCAAGTTGGGCTTGGGAAATAGAATTTTGAGAGGTAGCCTTGACTATTTTCTTTCCTCGGGATTTAAATTTCTGGGTCAAGGGCTCGGGATCGGGTTCAGATACCTCTTCATGGACCTCAGTGTGAGGAAGAAGTACTGAGGGGCTGGCACCAAGTGTGGTGGTTTTTTGTTTTTTCAATTGTCGAGCTCGTTTCAGCATATCCTCTTGTGACATCGCCATTAAGCTCTTTGTGAAAACAAGAATTAAAAGGTTAAAGAAGGCAGAAACATAAAATTGGAAGGAAATTAGAAGTAAAAGTATGTACCGATCAAAAGTATCCACTACTCGGAATTCGAGCTCTAAAAGTTTTTGAGTATCAAAAATAATATCCAGTTGTTCTAGCATCAGGCAGTCTCTTTTCTCGGAAGGATCCAGGTCGCCTAACTGTCGAGGGGTTTGTAAATTTGGGGATTAACACCAATATAAGGGAAAGCCTTCTAAGAGGGAAGGATTATGATCGGGAGCTACTATTTTTGCAAAGACCCCCTTAAAACCCTTGTAGAATGAGTTGAATGGAGTCAATAAGCCTCAGCCACTGACCCCACTAAGGGATGCCCACAGTTGCTTGGGTGGGGCTCTTAACTCGAAGAAATAAAGGAACATGTTGGCCGAGGGCGTAATGCCGAAGTGAGTGCATATCACTTGGAAGGCACGGATGAAGGCCCAACTGTTGGGGTGTAGCTGACAAGGGGGTACGTTTAAGGTTGTGAGGAGTTCTTTCTCAAAGGTGTTAAAGGGGAGTCTTAACCCTAATTTTTCAAACAAAGTAAGGTACATATAGTTGAATTTCTGTGGGGGTAGTGGAAACAAAATACCATCTCTACAAATAGGTTCATCATTGTCGCAAGTAGTAATAGCTACGTCAGCTTTGTTACTTTTGCACAAGGTTTGATGGCGTCTAAACGCCCTAATTCTAGTCAAGGTGGTCATGGAGGAGGTTTCCCTTTGCAAAGCCAGAGGAACCCAAGAGTAAAGGGAGTCGTAATAGGTAGACATTGTGTGCGATGAAAAAATAGGGCATATGGTAGAGGATTTTTCTCAGAATAAGTTAGGAGCAAACATGGGGAAAAATAGCAGTCACAGTACTTAACAACTAACAAAAGCAAGGGCATTCGACAATCAGCAAAGGCGAAGACAATCAACAGAAAAAAATTGATGGAGGTATATCAATAAACAATAAAACAAAGTAATTACAAAAATCAAAATGAAGTAAGAGAAAGGAGAGAAGGGGTACTTGGAGAAGAAAATGTCGCAAAGGAAATGGAAGCAACGAGGAAGAAGCAGAAGGGTCGTGGGAAGTGGGAAGTTGAATAGTTGTTTTAGGGTTATACGTTAAGGAGATAAAAGAGGGAAGAAGGTTATGCAGATCATGATTTGAAAAGAAGTCGTCTGATGGTTGACATGTGGCAGGGGGTAGTTGAGAAACAATGATGATTGTATGGGAAGTGGTGAAAGATAGTTGGTGATAAGACAACTTCTGGGTTCCTCGTTCTTAAGAAGAAGAAGCTCAAAAGTTGGAGAGCTATCTACCAGTCTGGAAGGAGCGGTTCGTCATCCTACCGGATAGGTGGAGAATATTCTCGCCCATAAACCGAGTACATAGAGATTATTATCTTGGAATACATGAATTGTGTATGGATTGGGGGACTGATGCAATATGGCATGAAGATGAGTTGGAAGAGAACGACATGAAGATGAGTTGAAAGGGATCGGTGTGAGGACGAGATCGTATATGTTCAATATAAATTTGAGGCTTTCGTAGAGGATTTAGGATATGATTTCAAGGTAAGAAATATCCGATATTCGGGAGAGATCTGAATTTTGGAAGATTTGAGGAATATCTTTAATATTCGAGTGATTACTTTGAGGGTGGTTTTTTTTGTTGCTATTTTGTGGGGATATTTTAGATTATCTTTAAGTATTATGTAGTATCTACAAGCTAATATTTTTAACTGATTGCTCTATAAATAAGATTTTTACTCCCATGGTCAAGGACAAATTGTTTTTTTACCTAAGCAAGTCTTAAGCTAGGGTTAAAAATATTTCTTTCTTTTTGTTTTTGGTTAAGAATTATCTGGCATTTTTCTTGACCAGAATAGAAACATACTTGGAACTTTGGATTTTTTTTCCTGTATTGAGAGAGTGTAAGCTTCGATCGTAAGGATTGATTGTTCATCTGTAAGCGGAGATTGAGCATAGATCGATCATCTTCTCATGACTTGCATATGTAAAAAGTTTCTTGTGAGTATTGCGGAGGCAAGATCTGCTACATTGTTAGAAGTATTATCGTTCTCCTTCTCGTCTTGGTCGTTGGGGTTTTTTTTTCTATTCCTCACGGTGGTAAGTTTCTTATGGTAAGTGTGGTTGGGATCTCGTTTACCGAGCCCCACGGTGGGTGCCAATGTCCCGGTCTAGAAAAAAGTGTAAAATAACCTTTAATCGAAACAAAAAGAAAGAAATAATTTAACCTTAGTTTAAAGACTTGCTTAGGCCAAAATAAATTTGTCCCTTGACGATTGGAGTAACATTCTTATTTATAGAAGGTAAATCAGTTACAAATATTATAGATATACATAATTAATTAAGCATAATAATAGCCTTAGAGATAATCTAAAATATTCCTCTAAATAACAACTAGAATATTTCCCTAAATAATAACTAAATTACCTTCTTTTAAATATTTTCTTAACCAAAATAATCACTTTATATAATCTAAAATTCTATCTTCACGTGCACCATCTCCTCAATCCTAGCTTCTTACAGAGAGATCGGTCTTAGGGTGACATCCTCGTAAATCTTGAACCATCAACCAGCTACCCTAAGGGGCGTCGGTCCTAGGAAGACATCCTTCTGGTTTTTTACAATGACCTCATCTATATGGAGACATCTTTCTGGATTCCTGCAATGACCTCGACTTTGTGGAGACATCCTTTTATATTCATGCAATGACCTTAACTCTGTGGAGACATCCTTCTGGATTTCTACAATGACCTCGGCTTTGTGGAGACATCCTTCTAGATTCCTACAATGACCTCGACTCTATGGAGATGTGGTTTTTTACTTGAATTTTCGCCTTATTCCTTGGCCTATTGAATACCACGGTTTATTGGAGATCTTCTCCATCCAGGAGGGCACAATTCTCAATTTAAGTATTTAATAGCATAAATCTTTTATTTACTAGGTAATATAAAAAATTTATCTCCTCTACTCTATTATTATTAACTTTTGTTTCATTTGAAGAAATCTTTTATTTTGCCAAAAGAATTTTCGTTATTTCTCAATGTGAGATCCAGGAAATTCATAAAAATAAATAATTAAAAGAATATAAGAAATAAAAGGTTGGGACTACCTTAGGAGAGTTCTTTGATAAATCCTAGACAAGAAACAACGTGAACCTAAGTGGTTT
>Ga0209589_1009816_pt1 | contig 14243 bp, 15 predicted proteins | sample CowpeawhiteBW_FD_187525 | JGI IMG/M metagenome (GOLD analysis project Ga0209589, IMG submission 187525) | Root nodule microbial communities of legume samples collected from California USA - Cow pea white BW (SPAdes) (version 2) | ecosystem: Host-associated > Plants > Roots > Nodule | place: USA... | reverse complement strand
GGGTGAGTTAGAAAGTGAGCCATGTTGGAAGTACTACAATAGTGGGATGTTGATGTTTGACAATTATTATTAGCATTGGTCCTTTTTTATCAAATTTAAATGATTGACATGTTTTAAGTGGAGAAATTATAGGATTGATATATGTGAATGATAGTATAAGTTGGGCTTGTATTGGACTTCTGGATATTTTGACTTTCTTTATGGAATTAACCATTGATTCTAGATCTCTTTTAATATTCACAACTTCTTCACCTTTTTCCAAAAGCACAATATATAACCCAATGATCCTTGCTATTGAGCTAGTCAAGCTTAAAGAGAAAAAGAAATAGTGCATCAATTACTTAGAATATACATATATGAATAGTTAGAATATATAAAGGAAAAGTAATATATTTTAACAAATAAAAAGTGAGAAGTTATAACTTTTCATAACAAAACTTGAGAAGTAAAACAAATTCATTTTAAAAATGATTGAAATCCATGTTTTAGGAAGTAAAAACACCACTAACCTATTCTTGTTTTATTTTAACTTAGGTTTAATTAATCTATTTTTTTATTATTATTTATTTGTCCGATTAGGTTCCTTTAATTGATAAAACTTCAAGCAAGTTCTTCTTTTCAAAAATACAATCCTTTTACAGTTTAATTAAGTCCCTTGTTTTTTAAAATGCAAAGATATGTGACACTTTCATTTATTGAATTTTTACTCTTAAATTTAATTCTCGATATGTTGGTTATAAATTACACTATGTTGCTGGAAATTCCATATACACTAGAGATAAACGGGTGTAATTTTCACCATACGAGTAGGTTTTACATAGTTGAGTTAAGCTTATATTTTACTTTTTAATATGATATCAAATTTTGTTCTAATGAAATTTGTTGTATCTATTGTTTCACCCACTATCTATCGGATCTCTATCACTCACAAACATCTAGTAAATGAACTATATACCTCGATATGAGAGATGTGTGTTGAAAATCTCACATCAATTAGAATTAAGGTCAATTTATAATATATAAATAGATGTAAACATCACCTTATAAATTTATTTTGTAAGATTGAGTTAGTGTAGCATCTAGCTTCCAATCTCTCATTGAAATGTTTTAGTTTGTTTAATAATAATGAACATGTGCTTTCATAGCTCAGTTGGTTAGAGCACCCGTTTAGTAAGCGGGAGGTCTTGAGTTCAACTCTCAATGAAAGCAAACTTTTTTCACTTCCTCATGTGGTAGTAAAGGAGCCAATATGGTGACAATCACTGCCATAAGGGGATTGAACATTGCACTGAAAATAAGACTTATGATTAAGATGCACCATGCTTGGAGAAAGAATGATACTACAGATCCCATAACTCCCTACATGCAAACGCTGATTGTAGTGTTGCTATAAAACACATCCAAGCTGAAAAGGACAAGGGATCTAGGTCGCTTTTGGAGGCAGGAACCTAAAGATAAGATCATACAAAGTTATGTTGCATGAAAAAATTACAATATACCACTCAAATCTTCTCTAACATTGATTGATTAAAAATATGAAGGTTTAAGATAATCCAAAAGTTTATATATATAACGCATTTTTATGTATTATGAATTGGACTTTAAGCCTAAATCAATCTTATAAAATCGGTTTTAAGGTAGGATTTGTACAATTTATATATGATAAATTTGTCTTATCTCTAGTCAAAAAAATGATCTCTGATACATCATGACACATACATCTTGAATGTAGATCAGGTCCAGCTCAAGGCCCAAGTAGGTAAAACCTTTGCTTTATAACTTCAAGAAATAAAGAGCTCAAAATTATTTTTTTAGTACTAATTGCTTTTGGCTTCCAATAAAAAAACCTCAAAACAATTTTAGTATTAAATATGCTTTAGGCCTAAAAAAATATATCATTCTTAAGTTTGTTTTAGGCCTCCTAACTCTAAATCCTAAACCTTGTTTAAGATTACATATTTATAGGTGGTTTAATAGCGTTCTGATAGCACGTGACATAACAGGATTAAAATATAACAAATCTCGCTAAAATATTTTTTGGATGATTCTAATATCATCTTAAGAGTGAAATTTAAATCTAAACCAACATGTAAGATGGGATTTGTAATATTTTTGTACTTTAAATTTATTTTATCTCTAATTATGGGGATCTTGAACTTGTATCAAACTTGAAATGTTATAGTAAAAAAAGTACCATCAAAATGAGCCAGGTTGACCAAGAGCAGCAACATCCAATGAGAACGAGACAACCCAGGAACCAAGTATCAATTGCTGACGAGGCCATGATGATGGTGATACGTTGTCGTTGACGCGATCAAATTAATACTACTAAACTATAGCAATGTTAGTATTGCTAAGATAGTAGTCAACACAATAGAAAGGGTAAAGTAACCCAAAGTCATCTCCCAACGAACATGGAATTGATTTTTAACAAATCAGTTCTTATAAAAACTATACAAAAGAGTTAGTCAAATAAAATAAAATAAAAAATACAAAAGATAAAGATAAAAAGATAAAATAAGATAAAAATAATAGTAAAGAAAAGTAGGTCGATTCCATTGCTTTTTCAAAATAGGATTCATCATTGGTTTCCTAAAGATTATTGTTATTGATTTCTTATTTAAGACTTCAAATTAATCAATGTAACTTCTCAATTAATTTGTTGGTGTCCTTACTTTTAACCAAAGTAACTTCTCAATCAAAAGCAAGAACTTTGTATATTAATCATAGTAAATTTAACCAAAGTAACTTCTCAATTAAATATTACTAATCTTAATCGTGTCCATTCTTTTACCTCTTATGTCTAGTAAAAATCTAATTAACCAGAGTAACTTCTTCATTAATTCTAATCTAAGTTTTCACCTCTAATCAAAGTAACTTCTCAATTATTATCAACAACTCATTCAATCATTTGAAAGTTTCTAAAACTAATCAAAGTAACTTCTCAATTAAAATTTAAAAACCCTAGGACTCATGATTGTTATGTTATGTAGACTTAACACCGTGCTAACTTACTTCAATGTAAAAATCATTACTTTTCCTATATTAAGAACCAAAAGTCATAGATGAAAATAAACGACAACAAGAATCAAAAGAACAAACAAATTTATTCAAACCTCAGAATCCAATTAATAAAGTATAGTGGAACTAACCCTTGAAGCTTAACCCTCCATGGAATTCAAAAGTAAAATAGAAAATAGAAGAAGAGAGAGTAGAGATGGAGAATGAAATTAGGCCCCTCTAAAGGGTTCCTAAATTCCGAAGTGCCAACCTTGTCTTCTTCTACTCCCTTCGGTCTCTTTATATAGGCTTTGATTGGACTTTAAATCTTATATTTTCGGTTGCTAAAATCTTTTATCTTTTGATATAATATCTCTCAAATAATTAATAGATTTTATCAGTTTCTAAAATATTTGGAAGATTTTCTCTATTGATAATTTGAGATATATCAAAGATAATTAATTAAAAATCTTTACTTAATTATTTAGCAACTTAATTTCTGTCCAATTTCCCATTCAGCCCTTGCAGTTGGACTATTAGACCAATTTTGCCCAAAATTTGCCCAAAGATGATTATTGGACTACATTTGACCATTTCAGTGTCCATTGAGAGGTTGCAACGTGGCACACACACCTTCTCTCTCTCTCTCTCTCTCTCTCTCTCTCTCTCTCTCTATATATATATATATATATATATATATATATATATATATATATATATATATATATATATATATATATCTAGAATTAGGGTTTGCTGCCTCCATCATCGATTGTGGCTAACAGCGTACGACGCGATGGTCCTCTCTTCTCCGGCGTCATGGTTGCTCGTGACCTACTGATGTGTTTTCTGTAGGTGGTGTGAACGCAAGTGCGCTGGTTCGTGGAGATGTAGTTTCCATGGCTGTTGTAATGGTGGATTCGCGAGGAGACGACACGTTGTTTCCCGTTGTGCATGTGTGCGAAGGTGGGTTGTGCAGGGCATCGCGAGGTGGTGCTACGTGCTGGCAGTGGTGTTTTGTGTGGCTAGAACGTTGTCTCTGCAATGGTGGTGTGTGAAGGATGGCTCACGTTTTCCATATATGATTTGGAGTGCACAGATGGTGGTAGCGTAATTCTGAGGGCGGTGGTGGCTAGCGAGAAGATGGAAGGATGACAACGAGGTACATGGTGGTTTCCATGGCTGCCCAGGGTTTCTGATGGGAGAAGAGGCTAGGGTTGAAGACGATAACGTGGCAGCCTTCCATTGGTTCAGCTTAGTGTGATAGGATAGATGTCACGTGGAATGTTTTAATTAGACAAATTTAAAAGTTGAGAATTGCCACAAGACAACATCTGAGTGCATCTAGTTTATGAGTGGAAAATGGGGTGAAAATAAACAAAGGCACATGTGTAGAAGTAGGTTTTGTGCAACCCATTTGGAAAGAGAGGAGTGTATAAGTAATGTATAGGGTGCAAAAGTGATGAAAGATATCTTGTTTCCTTTTAAGATTATTGAATATGGTGAAGAAAACTCAAGGAAATCCCCACTGGACATTAAGATAGCAAGCGATCTAGATGTGAAGGTTCCTTTCCAAGAGTTCAATAGGAGAAAGAGATGGATTGGAGTGCTTAAAAACGACAATAATAATAGAAACACCAAACGAAAATGAAATGAAAGAAGAAGAACAAAGTAAAATGGAAGAGAAGAGAGTAGTGGTTATGGAAATGGAGCACGCCACTCATAGAGGGTGCAAAGCCAAACCAAGCTCTAGAGATGATTGTATGGTGTCGCCACTTGCATCAGCAAGATAAGGCAAGAGTTTTTCCACTCCTTGGGAGGAGGGCTAGCTCACGGAAATGTGGTTGAAAACAATAGTGTTTTAATTCAAAATATTCAACCCTTTTACACTTGGTAGAGCTCCCCTTAAATAGATAGTCTTAGGGGTCTCTAAGAAAAATATAAAAGTTGTAAAGGGCTAACTAGAAAAGTAATAGAAACCCTAATTCTAGAAGCATCTTCAAGCTTGGCACAAAATGGCTTGGTGGTGTGTCTCCCCATGTGGATTCTCGGTCATGGGTGGAGAAAGAGACAAAAGTGGCCTCCAAATCAAGCAAAGGAGCATAAAGAACAAAAGAGACAAAAGGTACAATGTCTACTTTTGCTTTACTCTCTCTTCCACAACATCCTTGCCCTCCAATCATCATGTGCCACCTATCATGCTTCTCTCTACAAAATTAACCTACAAAACAACTTAAACAAGGATTAGCATGTTGACTTAAGTTTAATTAATTTTGATTAATGAGTCAACCATAGTCAAAGGTCAACAAGTCAACCAAAATTAAGTCAAATTAGGGAAATCATGAAATTAAGATGGAAAATAAAGAAAGATACATAGAAGAAGGATCCTCCCTTTTAGTCATGCTTCTAGTAATTCTCCTTGGGGGAGTCTTCATGGTTCTTTGAGTGGTCAATCCTTCATCAAAAAGTGATTTTTCTAGAACTTGTTGATTTTAGCCTTATTTGAAGGTGTTTTGTAACTTCAATAAATATATTTTTCCACCTTAAATGAGCGTTTAATCTTAAATGAGGACATAAATATGATGATGGATTTTGATGGCAAGTTTTCTACATTTAGAAGCTTTGGACCCTTCAACAAAGTTATGGACACTGCTCCACTCACACATATCATTGTTCCTACTATTTTCGTTATAGATCTCAAGCTTCGAATGTTCACTTTATCTAGTTTTTTGTGTATTTTTGATGTGTGCCTAGAGTGTTTGAGGTGTTAAAACCTTCTTTGCGTGTGCTAAACCAGCAGTTGTCACGCTACTAGTATAGCGCCTAACGGCACAGGAGAAGCCGCCAAGCGATGGGAGGAACTAGGGAAGTCCTTGGGGCATGTAGCACCTAGCGGTGAGAATTGAACCGTCAGGCGATAGCTTCCAAAGTAGTAGGTTTAAGCGGTCTACAACGACATTTTGCCTAGCAGCACTTAGGTTACGCTAAGCAATAGCGTAGGGGAAATGCCTATTATTTGGATTGTTTTGCGTGGTTTACACGACTTTGGATGATGACTTTGGGTATGAGACATGCTAAGGCCCATTTAAGGGTGACTCGTAATGTATTGTAAACACGTGGTGATCACGGGTGGTAGGCCGATGATGTTGGAAATCTTGTGGGAGCATATGGGTGGTGGCTCGTATTGGCTAGCTCCACTTGATTGTCATTGACGAGTGGTAGGCTAGTGATATTGGGAATCCTATGTGAGAATACAAACAGTGGTTCGTAGTGGTTAGCTCCATTGGTTTGTTATGGATGGTGGTTCGTAACATAACATTTCCATGCATGTTGGTCTATGAGTTGCAGGCTCGTAGGGGTTGGACCATGGGTGGTAGGCTCGTGGCAACATATGTTAACCTTATGGTGGAAAAGGTCGTAAGAAAGGGTGTTAGGTTAAGTTAATCAGTTGGGGGGTGGGTTTACGTTATGATGTTTATTCATGTTTAATTCTTTGAGGTCACCATATTTGCTTATGTTGGCGATGATCGTGTAACATATTACACGGGAGCAGATGATATTTCAAGTGATGTTTTGGATGCATAGAGCCATAGAGTGGGCTATTTTGGGAATTTGTTTAAAGAGTGTTCTTGATAGTGTAATTCACCACTATATATTGAAAAATTCACTTTGTTGCACAAGTATGGACAACTTCGAATCAGTTCAACAAATTGGAATCAATTAACTTTTGTTCAAAGACATAACTCAATAAGAAAGTGCAATTAAAGGAATCAGAAAATGGTGTACGAAAGATGAGTTTTACAATTTAATAATTAACCCACAATTAACATCATAACACAGAGGCAGTAATGTATCACACTATTCATACATAGAGAAATACAATTGGAAGATGGCTCGAGGTGCATGAAAAACTTCTAAATAAGGCGTTTCCTCCTCGCGTTAGTGACAAACGAAATTCATATCACTTGACTCTTAATTGGTGGTACAAATTGTTATTTTGTGTTTGGTCGCTCTCAAAGTGTACATCAACCTTTTAACGGTGTTCCTACTCAAAGTATTGAATACAATCAATTGTAATTGAAACACATCAAATTTTAATTCAAAGGATTGATGGACAAACACCTGTAACAAATACACACAACCAACAATATGAAATTGTATTGTGTTTCCTTTCTGCATTAAGCACATGGATGCATTGCATATGCTCCCAACCAAGTATTCATAAACAAGCTCACCCTAATTATGTTTCCCAAGACTACATAGATCATCCACAATGGTAAACAATATGGGGAAAACTCTTATAGTACGACTTGGATAGAGGAACTCGGATATTCCCAATAAAATATAAAGCCTACAATAATCCTCCAAGCTAAGCTCTTGACTATGTCTTAGTAGGAAATCATATACCATGTTAACATCAACAATTTGGTTATTAAATATTTTCTTACACTCGCTGTCTACACGAACCTCGTCTAACTGAATAGTCTCACCATTAATCCTTAAACCCAGTCCCAAACAAACACCCAATAAAGTTAAACGTACCACTTCATTTCTTATTAAACCTCTTTCCTTTCAACCCACAAACTAATTAACGAACTAAGAAGTGTCCTAGATATTTTTAGACTTCCTTTCAACATGGTGAACCATTCAAATGGTGTTCCTTGAAGAAGAGACCTTTGTTCCACACTTAACTTCTTATTTAACAAAGTAATGTACTTGGTCCGACAACAATGTCTAAAACTCTACAAATAATTATCAACAAAACTTATAAATTCAGTTTGTTTAGAATAAATAATCCTTATAAATTATCATAGCAAACCTTGCAATCATCTTGCCTATAACCACTACAATCATTGTCTTCACTATAATCACCCATTATAGTATCCCTTATGCAACTACTGATATCACGTTCTATCATCATGCATGATGGAAACAATTATTCGTAGTATATCAATGCTGAACTTGTAACATCCTAGCCGAATATTACTAATTTAAATAAAATAGAAATAATATAAATAATAAAGTCGCATTGAATAAAACCTATTTCTCAAAACCGTGTGAAAATTTAAACTTTATTAAAAGCAACAAAATTCAAAACCATAAATCCAACTCTATGTTTACATGCTCAAAACTAATCAAAATTAATGTTACAAAAATAGTAAAATATAGTCCATAAAAACTTCCCAAGTTAGCCCCTCTCCGACTCTAAGTGACACCAGATCCTCTTGAAACATTATTTGCTCCCGTGTAATGAATTACACGATCATCGCCAAACACAAACAAAAAAGGGGAGTGTAAGACTCGAGAAATTTAGAATAAAGAGAAAACCATAAAGAAATTAATGCCTTGATTAAGAACATTATTTTATTTAACTTAATTATTTTATTGAAATATAAAATATGGAATATAAGTATTTTTAACTAAATGGTGTGCATTATTTAATAAAAATACATATGAATCACTGGTTGGAGTATAGGTGTTGAATGTAAAGGTGCATAGGTTTCATCCTTAGCTAAACTTGGGAAATGTAGTTATCTTTTATTTTTCTCTCTCCTCTTTTTGGTGGGACCCACATAAATCTTTTAATTTTCTCTATCCCTTTCATGATTATTTGGATTGGTGTAATATGTAAATATGTTTTAATTCTTTGTCAATCACTCTTTCCCAATTAACAAAGATGTTGATTTATTTTATTTTCCAAATCTTGGTAACCAAAAGGAAAAAAAAAGAAAAAAGAGAATTTATTTTTAGACGGGATATGTTTTAGGTTAAAAGTTAGGATTTTATGAGAGGATATAAAACCTTCTAGGTTAATGGGTTAAGGGATTGCATAAAAGGAATTAAAAGAAGGTGAGAAAACGGCGAGGATACAAGGAATTAAGAGAAAACGTTGAGAGTGAAGATAGAGGCAAGGAGACGCTTTGTAAGACCCGAGAAATTTAAATAATTAATTAAATAATTATTTAATACATGCGGGTAGTAGGAGTCTTTAAGGCATTTAATGCGGATTGCTATGATGTGGAAAAGTACTAGCTTAAGTGGTTAAGAGTACTTGGTTTGTGTGAGAGGACATGAGTTCGAGTCTTATGTATGCTAATTATGTGTTGTTTGGTTTATTATTATTTTAAATATGTGCGAGATCATGATGAGTGATAATATAATTATAGAATTATATAAATTATCATGAAATATGAATTGGTTGAATGGTTATGCATTAATTTGACATTTGGCATGGTATAAGTTCGAACCTTGGTGAACCCAAATTAAACTTTCTTTTTGCAAAAATTTCCTTTGGCATGAAGGTGAAAGGGCAAGGAAATTCTAGCAGCCAAGGGGGCTGGAAAACCATTATAGAATTGCCAATGAATGGCAATTAAACTCAAGTTTAATGGGACTGTTATTGTTACATAGCCTTAGGTATACGAAATGGAGAGTGTAAGGTGAGAAGTGAGGGAAGCAAGAAGTTGCATTGAGATAGAGTCAAAGGAACATCGTTGGTGATCAAGAGGGAACTCACAACAAGTCCAAAAATAAGCTAAGAAATCTAGGTTAGGGGAGCTGAACCACGTTCTATTTATGTGTTATGCGTAATTGTATGATTTATAGCATGTATATGATAGGCCATTTTCTGTTTGCATTGAAATCTGCATTTCTGGAAATTTTCCAGAAACCGCCTGGCGGGCTGTTCATAGCCGCCAGGCGGCACATACACTTTTGGCTCATATTTGGGTTCTTGCAACGGAACTGCCTAGCGGCACCTCCTTGGTCGCTAGGCAACGCGAGTTTGTGGCTCGATTTGTGTTTTTCTCTGAGTTTTTACAAGAGTTTATTGGTGGGAAAGCAAGGGTTGGGTCTTAGGAGACGATCTAGTGTTGGACTTCACTGATTTGTAGTGTAATTGACCATGAAATTGGATGAAACAGTGTAAGGAGGCTCTAGGATTGTTGCTTAGGGAATCAAATAGCGGCAATTGAATTTGGGTAATTTGTTATTATCAAATGGAAAGAGTAGTATAATTGGATTGTTAAATAATGGGAAGTGTGGGCGAAATTGTATTGGAGGAATTGTTAGAGAGAAGAGTTGTGCTGGTGCTGAAAATCGGGGAAAAACTACTCAGAACAGTATGCACCGCCTAGCGGCACGGGGCTGGCCGCCAGGTGCCATATGAGAGATGTGAGGGGTGATCTGGTTCACGAAAAATGCTGTTTTTCGTACTTTTCCCGCAACAGGGACCGCCCGGCGGTAGTACAGTCCCGCCAGGCGCCACCTTCCACTTCTGGGCGCTAGGCGCCACCACTTTTTCTAGTTTGCGCAGTTTTCGTAAAACTGCATTTTCGGGTTCGTTAACAGTCCAATTTGGGTGAAATTTTGAAAGGAGATCCATAACATGTATTTCTTCATTGTGAACGGTGGAGATTTGATTTGGAGGACAGTAGCTAGAGATATACGTGACGCATGATTGGTTATTTGAATTCTCTAATAGTATGATTACTAATGGGTGATTAAGTGTTCTCAAGTGCTGGTATGACCTTGATTGGTGAATGTATATATATAAATATATAGATGTGTGATTGATGAGTATGTTTTTGGTAGTGCTTGCTAAGACATGATGAATATATGAACTTATATATGTTAGCTCAAATGTATGATGTTATAAGTGTATGAAAAATGCTACCATTGATGATATCACTATGACCGAGTGTTGCATGATCATGACGGGTTTTGGGGAAGTATGGGAATATGATAAATTTTGTGTTGGACATGAATTGATTGTACTTGGTGTGTTTTGGCATGATGATATGTATTAATTACTAGGATTAATGTGTGAAATTGGTATTGGAAGTTGGAGGCCTTAAGATCTGTAAACAGTGCCAAAAACCAATAGCAGTGCGCTACTGGTATGGCGCCTTGCGGCGCGGGGCGAGCCGCCAGGCGGTAGAGTTCTAAATCAGTGGTAGTGGCCACTGTTTGTAAGAGGAGCCTGGCGGTAGGGTTGTGTCCGCCAGGCGGTGACGAAGCTGAGTGGCCTCTGTTTGGCCTCTAGCGCCTGGCGGTAGGGTGTTGGCCGCTGGGCAGTGTACTGCTAGTTTTCGCCTAGCGGTGTCTATGCGGCGTCAGGCAATTTTGGTTGTTGTGAAATTGGTTGTCCGTTGATTAGTGGACTTGAAGGACTAAGTTCACTTACTTTTATGTTTGGGCTTGAAGGACTAAGTCCAATAGGGGTCTGGGATGTGCTTGATGGTTGGACACATGATGGGCATGGAACTGGTTGAGTTCCCGTCGGCTACTAATGGGCGAAGAGTCCTTAGTATGATGATTACATGTGTCGGACACACGATGGGCAAGGAACTGTTATGTTCCCGTCGGCTACTATTGGGCGAGGAGTCCATAGTATGGTGATTGCGTGCGTGCCAGGGTCCAAGTTATGAGGCTTGGATGATTTACTACAGACGAGGAGTCTGTAGGGCAGGATTATGAGCGGGATAGGCTCATAGGGTTGGACCACGAATGAGTTAGTTTCGTGGGAGCATAGTGGAGTCCCAAGACCTAGTTCATGCATATGACTCATGAAGGAGTATGAGGTCATGGTTGGGTAATTTGATAATGAGATACTTAATTATGTTATTTTGGGATGGGTGGCATATTTATTTCATGTATCTATTTATATATTTATTGTGCATAGCTCACCCTTTCTATGTGTGTGTGGCGATGATCGGATAACTCGTTATCCGGGAGCAGATGATTTGACAGGTGGGCCAGGAGATGCCTAGACTCGAAGCGAGGGATAGCCGGGAATTTTGTTTATGTGTTATTATTTCGGTTTTTGAGATAAATATGTAAACCTTTGGGAGCCATGTGATTATTGTTTTAGTTTTATAAATTATGGACTCCTGGTTTTATGACTTATATATTAAAATTTTAAATTTCCCGTGCTTTTGGGAAATAGTTTATATTAAATGCGGTATTTATTTTATTTCGAATTTTATTTATTAAATATTAGTAATATTCCTTAGGGATGTTACACGCTTTAGAGAACCTGCGAAAATTTTTGTGTGTTATTCTTAAACTTGTTTGCTATTTTTGTTCTTTTTTTGGTTGTTTACCTTGCCATTGTTGCCATGTATTATGTGGTACTGTTCTTGTTCCAATATTTCATGAAGCTTTATGAGTTGGGTGATTTCTATGTGTGCATGGTGCCACTCTTTTTGCTTGCATTTTCTTCTCTCCTATCATGTTTTGGCCATGGGTTACACAAATTGGTGGGTTTCCGTAGTGGTTCAGGTGGAAGTAATGGCAGCGTGATGTATTTTTGTGCGCACAAGGGTTGTTTGGTTGCAGCTTGGGTTGTCAAGGGTAAGAGTTTTATCATGATGCAATGGGTTTTTGTACATGTTGTAGTGAGATACATTGGTGGAAGACATGCAGTGTTGTGAAGTGTTTTGCGGGTTCGTGAGTTACCTTTAGCCAGCACAGGAACTTGTTTGTTGTTTCATTCATGTTGTAGTAGTTTAGGTGAATGCATGAGAGGGTTTTCCTTGTTTTCGCTGGCCTAACATGGTTGATTACTATTCCGTTTATGTAAAGAAAAGAAGTTTGTTTTCTTTTAAATAACTAGCATATTAAGAAAAATGGTGCAGAGGTTATTTAATGTCCGCATAGTGTGTCCCCATCTTTATCTTTTCATGTTCCATACATTGACTTTATGGTGGTCGTCCTTTTAGAAATCCTTAGCAGGCTTGGAAGGGTTTATTTTTTGTTATAGTGAAAATTTATTGGTTGCAAGAGTGGTGTGTGTTCTTGGTCCTTTCATTTTCACGTTTTTTATTTAGTGGTTTCTTTGCTTTTTCTTTCATGTGTTGTTGGTACATTATACAAGTGATGGGATGGTGAGACCGAGAGATTAGGGTGTTCCAGGGTCTGCGTGAATGCATGGGGTAGTGAATGCATGTAGTCTCTATCATGTTTGGAGGTGGGCCCATATGCAAATTCATTTTTTTGTTCTTGTTAAACTTTTTGGTTCTTTCTTCTTTATCATTAAGTTAACTTTTATTTTGTTAAGCTAGATGTAAGGTAATGGAAGGAAACCATGGGTCCACGTTCAACAATGGTTTCATTCTTTATGACTTAGGGCCAAATTCACGTAAACACATATGTATTAGTTTTCTTTATTTATACTTTTGGGTGCAGCCTTGCAGTGCATTTCTTTTGGTCTTTCTCTACCATCACGGGTAGTTATTTTTTCTATCTCATCTCTTATTTTGTTTGGGTTACTTAACTATTAATGTTACATGTTTAATGTGTTAAGTGGTGCATGTTTAATGGGGTACATTGAGGTTTAAGGATTTTGTGAACTAGTGTCATAGGTGGCGGTCTTACGTTTTCAATTGAGATCAATTATTTGTGTGTATATTTGCATGTCAGTGGAGTTATAGTTTGGATATTTTCTTTGAAATTATAATCATTATATTTTTGCATGTCGGGAGTGTGATTGTGATTTCTAGGCTTAAGTATTTTACTTGCATGTGATGATGAGTATTACTTGTAATGTTGTTTGTTTAATTATGTTTATATATCATTGTTTATGATTAGCTTAGCCATATTGTTTGTGTTGTGTGGTTATTGCGTGTGCGATGATCGTATGACGCGTGTTATAGGGAGCATGTGATATTGCAAATGATTTTGGCATGGAATAGACTGACAAGAGAAAGGGGTTAACTTGGGATTTATGTTCCTTTTTTTATTAAGTTGTTAAATTACGTATTAAAGACGATGTAATTTATTTTCAATGTTGACATTTGAAAAGTATTTGACAAGCGATGTTTTGAATTATGATATTTAATAAATTAAATTCAAGTTGTTAATTAAGTTCATTTTATCGGTGATCGATTTCGCTAAAAGTGCTCATTGTATAACTTTTCATGATATCCAAAAGAAAAAATAGAGATGTTACATTTGGTATAAGAGCAAATGTTTCCAAAAGATTTTGGTCCACAGGAAGTGAATATATCGCATTTTGGTTGTGAACTTTATGTGTTGTGTTTGACTGCTAATTCTTGTGATACTTAATTAAGATTGAACCCATATTTGATGGTGTTAGCTGAAAGAAAAAAAAAATGTGACAAGCTTAGACAATGACATGCAAAAGGCACATAAATATATATTATACTGAGATTAAATATACATGAGAATATATATATATATATATATATATATATATATATATATATATATATATATATATA
>Ga0209589_1009815_pt1 | contig 14244 bp, 8 predicted proteins | sample CowpeawhiteBW_FD_187525 | JGI IMG/M metagenome (GOLD analysis project Ga0209589, IMG submission 187525) | Root nodule microbial communities of legume samples collected from California USA - Cow pea white BW (SPAdes) (version 2) | ecosystem: Host-associated > Plants > Roots > Nodule | place: USA... | reverse complement strand
GTGTATCACGCAACCTGGATAGAGTATATTCGGGTTGATGCATATCAGGATTATCGGGCTGGAGTATCTTCGGCCCCTTAGGCTCTAAGAATATATTTGGATTACGCATTGGCATGTACCACGATTACTGGGTTGGAATATCTTCGGCCTTTTGGTCCTCTCAGTGGCTCCACATGAACCTTTTCCCAACGTGTACACTAGTCCCCCAAGAGTTGAGACTTACGTAGTTGATAACTCTTAACAGTGGTAGAACTTGTGCAGAGGTGACTTCAGTTTCCTACATTATTTCTCTTTGTTTTGCGCGTGCCGAGATATGTGGTTTTTGACGTCATCGCATATTGAGAAGTGTAAAGGTTTCGCGCCTATTAAGTGGGCTTGGGCTTGGGATTGATGTGACCGCGCCTAGGGAATTGTGACAGACACGACATGATAACCGTTAGATCATTTCTATCCAACGGGTGAAACGCGTTCTACTGTTCGCATGATCTCGCTATAAATAGGGCAAATTACTTTTTGGGGCCCTCCTTAATTCCCTTTTTCCTCCTGGGACGTCTCGCTGGTTTCGCAAATCTTAGCAGGTATGTCCTTGTCTTCATTGTCTGATAAGTCAGCCCCTAGGGTTCACGCAGATCGGGTAAGTCCATCCTCGGCCCACCCCTCTAACAGTAGCACCTCGTCTGATGAGGAGAGTTTGTCAGACGTTCCCCTTCGCTCCGGCTATGAGTGGGTTGACAGTGTTGTGCGTGAGTATTTCTCGAAGTACAAGTGGTCTTCCTCCATTCGCAGATTTGCCGAGGCATATGCGATATTAGATGAGGATAGTCCTGATGAGGCTGTATCCTTAGACCGAGTCGGCCGCGTAGATAATGCTTGTCATGGGCGAGAAGGTTACCCTGATGAGTTCTTTTATATGTACTCTGTGTTGTTTACTAATTTACACGTCCGATTACCATTCGATGAAATCACTGTTGGGGTCTTGCGGACCTTAAATGTGGCCCCCTCACAATTGCACCCTAATGCATGGGCTGCTTTACAAGCTTTTAGGTTTCTATGTCGAATCTTGGGGTTAAAACCATCTCCAGCTGTCTTCCTACATTATTACAGTACTCGGCCTAAGGAACCTGTGAAGTGGTTGTCTTTATTTGGTCAGCCTAGGATAGGTCTGCTCGCCCCATACTCGTCTTCCTTTAAAAATTATAAGAACACGTTCTTTAGGGTCGTAGTCAACCCCGCTGGCCGTTCCTATTTCTTTGATGGCGATACCTCTAAATTCCCGTTTTACTGGACGCGTAATCCATTACACTATGATGAGTGGCCCCGGACTATGATGTCAGCCGAGGACTGCGAAGTTCTTAACTTGCTTGACTCTCTTCCTCGACGACTTCCTACGAAGCGTATTGTGGCCATATTGAACTCTCCTCGTCCCCGTGGGGATATGTTGGGTATGTGCAAATTTTGCTTGTGGTGTGCTATACGTTAACCTTTCTTACTTTGTGTTTGTTTGTACCAGCGCTAATGGCATCTCATGAGGGTGTTGGTGTGGGGCAGAAGAGTCGTTTTTTTTTGCTTCGTGAAAAGTTGAATGAACGTAAGAAAAGCGGGGATCCGATGGCAGGGACGAGTGCTGCGATCCAATCTAAAATTGGGGCAGGTACTAGTAGTCCTCGGCCTCCTCCAGTAGCGGAGAAGAAAAGAAAGAAGACTACTCCTAAAGATGGAGGTTCATCACGCCTTTCCTCTCCTAAGCGCAGCCGTGTGTCCGAAGATGCCTCTTATCAACGCTTGATGGGGTCGGAGATGCAAATTTATGATGGAATGAGCATCACCATATCCCAAGAGGAGGCTAACCTGATTACGGAGACTCCCGTGCCAACTTTAATGAAGGCTTTCGCAGAATATCAATCTCGAGCTTTGGTGATTGGAAGACATATCGGCCATGAACTGATCAAAGTGGGCGAGACAGAGGATCTGGAGGCCGAGGTAGCTTTGCTGAAGAAGCAACTGCGAGCTGCCAATTCTGAGAAAGAGAAATTCTCAGGGGAGTTGGGTGACTGTCAAAAGCAGCTGCAGCAGGCCACCAGTGATAGAAAATCTTGGCGCAATCGTTGTTTGGAGGCTGAAGAGAAAGTGAAGAAGACTGTCGAGGAGGTGTCTGCGCTGAAACGTGCTCTTACCGAAATGAAGACTGCAAATGCCGACTTGGACAAGGAAGTATGGGAGCTGCGAGAGAGCGTAGTGGAGGAGCACGAACTTGGCTTTAGGAAAGCCTTGCGCCAAGCCGCTCTGCTTTTTGAGATTCCATTGGACGATGATCACTTTGATGTGGGGAAAGACGTATATCAGAAGTCTTTGGTGCGCATCGAGGACATACCTCCCATTCCCAATCAATCCGAAGACATGCCATCTACTCCTTCTACTGAGGCTGCGGAGGGGGGAAAGGATGATACTGATGCTGGTACTCGCGATGAGCAGTGATAGCTATATCTTGGGATGTATATTTTTTGCACGCTAAGACTGCTTATGCATGTCCTTTGCGATGTTTTGTGATTGTAATATTGACATCATATGATTTTTGTTTTAAGTGCGGTTTTACCTATATTATGCGAATGCTGACATTACCTGTTTCTGTGAGTTGAAACAATTTTGATGGTATGCGCTCCCCTACTGTGTTTGTATGTTGTAGCTGTTTTAGCGTTTGCTGCGTGCGTAGTGATATCGATTTGCTGTTGGATGCGTCGGGAGATTGATTTTAAGTAGTCGACCTTAGTTGGTTTGCAATTGCCAACAGGGACTTATAGGATGTCAACCTTAGTTAACAAGTGATGTTAACAGGGACTTATAATGAATGTTGGATGTCCTGGTAAGGACAGGTTGTCAACCTTGGCTGACAAGTAATGTCAACAGGGACTTTGCTTTTTTAAGAACCTTGTGATAGGACTAAACATAGATGTGCGTGCACCTGTTTCATTGATATTGGGCCTCATTAAAACCTTTCCGGCCATAACCCTCCTTAGGGAAAAAGACCGGAGTAGGAAAGAGTACCCTAAGTTACAAGGTTAGCTGTAATAAAATTTTAAATGTGTTACATTCCAAGTCCTAGGGACTGGTGTTCCTGATAATTGTTGCAGCCTGTATGCTCCTTTGCTTTCGTCTGTGAGGACGCGGAATGGACCTTCCCAATTAGCTGAAAACTTTCCCTCGACCTTCCTGGCATTGCTATTCATTCGCCATACTAGATCTCCTGGGTGAAATTTTCTGGGCTTGACCTTGGAGTTATACCTTCTTGCCATTCTCAATTTGGCGGCGACCTCTTGAATTTTGGCTTGATCCTGATGTTCTGTCAGAAGGTCTAGATTGTTTGCCAGGCATTGAGAATTGGTCGTTTCTTCATATTTCTGTTGACGCAGGGAGGGTTCTCCCATTTCAACTGGTATCATTGCGTCTGTCCCATATGTAAGGCTATAAGGAGTTTCCTTTGTTGCGGATTGGGGTGTGCAGCGGTATGCCTATAACACTTCTAATAACTGCTCAGGCCAAAGTCCCTTGGCCTGGTCTAGCCTTTTCTTTAGTTCTTGTAGAATGACCTTATTAGCTGCTTCCGCCTGGCCATTACCCTGCGGGTGCTCTACTGAACTTGTTACGTGTTTGATGTGCAGTCCCTGGTAGAATTCTTTGAGTCCAGTATCTGTGAATTGGTTGCCATTATCTGTGATTATAGTATGTGGGATTCCAAAGCGACAGACAATGCTTTTCCATACAAATTTTTGCACCTGTTGCGCCGTGATTGTTGCCAGCGGCTCTGCCTCCACCCATTTAGTAAAGTAATCGACAGCTACCAGCAAGAACTTTACTTGTCCCTTTCCAGGCGTGAATGGGTCGACGATATCCATTCCCCACTTGGCGAACGGCCAAGGTGAGGATATGTTGTGTATCTCCTCCTGCTTGACATGGGATATGTTCCCGTGTTTTTTACAGGGTATACATCGCTTGACAAACTTGGAAACATCTGCTACCATTGTGGGCCAATAGTACCCTGCCCTTAATATCCTTGCCGACATCGTTCTTGCTCCAGAGTGATATCCATATATGCCTTGGTGTAACTCACGCATAACATACTCGGCCTGCTCCATGTCGATACATTTTAGTAGGGGGGAGGTAAATCCTCGCCTGAATAACTCGTCCCCCACCAAGGTGTATCTCGCTATTTTTCTTTCCCAGTCCTTCTCCAGGGGCTCTGGTTTGTTTCCGGTTCTCAAGAAGCGGACGATGGGTGTTCTCCAATCCGAAGATATTTCGACCTCGTGACATTCTGGTATGTTGGTGGAGGGAGCTATTACCTCTTTTTGGAGGATCGCCTTGTATTTTCCTTTGCTCTTGGTGCTAGCTAATTTTGACAGGATATCTGCTCTGACATTGCATGCTCTAGGGACGTGCTCAACTTTGTGCTCCTCGAACCCTTGCAACATGTTTCTGACTATGTGATAGTATTGGAGTAAGAGGGGATCCTTGACTTGGAACTCTCCAGTTAAGTGTCCCACTGTGAGTTTTGAATCGGTGTGGCATACAATTCTAGCTACTCCCATTTCCTTGGCAAGTGCCAATCCTGCCACCATTGCCTCGTACTCCGCCTGGTTATTAGAAACTCTAAATTTGAATCGTAGAGATTGTTCCAGGACTATGTCATTTGGTCCTTCGAGTACAATTCCTGCGCCCCCTCCTCGTATATTAGAGGATCCATCAACATGCAATGTCCACCAGACATTTTGAATGTTAACATCTTGTAATTCTGTTGCAAAGTCTGCAAGTGATTGTGCTTTTATGGGGCCCCTTGGTTCGTAATGAATCTCGTATTCCGAGAGTTCTATTGCCCATGCGGCCATTCTCCCTGCAAGGTCTGGCTTCCTCAAAATCTTGTGCACAGGATGATCTGTTCTCACAATGATGCGATGATTCTGGAAGTATGGTCTTAAGCGGCGGGCTGTCATGAGTAGGGATAATGCCATCTTTTCTACTGTTTGGTACCGTGTTTCTGCATCCTGTAGGGTTCGACTCACAAAATACACTGGCTGTTGCTTTCGCTCCTTCTCCTGCACTATGGCAGCGCTTACTGCGTCTTCTGTCGCAGCTAAATAAACTACCAATGGGAGTGAAATATCTGGGCGTTGCAGAATTGGGGGTGAAGTCAAGAATTGTTTGATGCTTTCAAAGCTTTGTTCGCATGCTTCGTCCCAGTGGAACCGAGTGGCTTTTTTCAGCAATTTTAGGATGGGTTTAGCCTTCTCAGCAAGCTTTGGCATGAATCGGCTCAGGGCTGCTAGTCTTCCCATCAATCGCTGCACCTCCTTCAAGTTTTTGGGGCTTCTCATACTCGATATTGCTTCACATTTCTCGGGGTTGGCTTCGATTCCCCTGTTTGTCAACATGAATCCGAGAAATCTTCCCCCATCAACCCCAAACACACATTTTTCTGGGTTGAGTCGCATATTTGAATTGTTTAACGTGGTGAACACCTCTGCGAGATCTTTAACATGCTGCTCAATGGAATTGGATTTTACTACTAAGTCATCAACATATACTTCAAGATTTCTGCCTATCATTCCCTTGAAAATTTGATCCATGAACCTTTGGTATGTGGCTCCTGCGTTTTTCAGGCCAAATGGCATGACCTCATAGTAATAGTTTGCCTCTTCTGTGATGAAGGCTGTCTTTAACTTGTCCCTTGGGTCCATTGGGATTTGGTGATATCCTGAGAAGGCATCTAAGAAACTTAGGATGTGGTGGCCAGCGGCACCATCTACTAACCGATCAATATTAGGTAGCGGGTACGCGTCTTTTGGGCATGCCTTGTTCAAGTCTGTATAATCTGTGCACATCCGCCATTTCCCGTTGGGCTTTTTAACAATGACCACATTTGCTAGCCACGTGGTGTATCGTGCCTCCCGAATGAACCCAGCCTGTAGCAGCTTAGATGACTCCTCCCTTGCAGCCTTTCTCTTTTCTTCTCCCAACTTTCTTTTTCTTTGCGCCACCGGCTTCGCCTCCTTGAACGTTGAGAGTCTATGGCATGCCATGTCCGGGTCTATTCCTGGCAGGTCGGCAGTGGTCCATGCGAATGATATCTTGTTATGTACTAGTATTGCTGCTAACATTGATTTTTCTGATTCGCATAATGTAGCTCCTATCTGCAAGAACCTTCCATTATCAAGGGGTAGTACCTCAGTTCCCCCTAGCGGCTTAACCCGCTCCTCATCTTCCATTCGTGGGTCTAACTCTTGAATGGATGTTCCATCCACATAGGTGATTTTCTCTATATTGTTTGACGAGTGTAGCTTACGCGGGTTTGGCATCCGTAAACTAGCTATGTAGCACTCGCGCGCTGTCCTTTGATCCACATGAATTGTTACTATGTCACCAGTAAGAGATGGGAATTTCATAGCTAAATGCGGGGTGGAGACGATGGCTCCCAGTGCGTTCAAAGAGGGTCTTCCAAGAAGTATATTATAAGAGGTATTTGCATCCAGGACCAAGTATCGTATGGATATTGTTTTGGTGACCTTGCCCTCACCGAAGGTAGTATATAGGTCTATGTACCCTCGCGTTTGGACCCTTTCACCGGAGAAACCAACGATTTCATCTACAAAAGGAGACATTTGTTGCTCCGGGATTTGCAGCTTCTTGAAAGTTTCCCATATAATATATCTACCGAACTCCCTTGGTCAATTAGGACTTTTTTAACCGCAAAATTTTCAATTTCCACAGTGATTACCATGGGGTCATCCTGTTTAGGATCGATAGCTTTGAAGTCATCGCTAGTGAAGGTGATAGGAGGCATGTTTCTTCTGATGGGTGCCGACACTGCATTGACTGATTGCACTACTCTTAGATGTTTCTTACGAGCTATTGCGGTAAATCCCCCTCCAGCAAATCCGCCAGCGATCGTATTAATGGTTCCTCTTAAGGGGGGCTTGGGGCCTTGCTGCTGATTCCTTCTTTCTTCACGGTCATGCCGATTTGATGTTCGATAGCTGTGATGAGAGCCAGACTCTCTATGGTTAAGGGTCTCTTTATGGTAAGCATCATATCTCCTTGTGTCTCCTGCTCTGTCCCCGTTGCCTCGGGCTACAAAGCGCTGGAGATGTCCAGCTTGAATGAGTTCCTCAATCTTATCCTTCAGAGCTGCGCATTCCTCTGTTGAGTGGCCAAAATTTCCATGGTATCTGCATTGCCGCGTGGTATCTGCATTTGGAGGTGTGCTTGCTCTTTTAGGAGTAGTCAAGAGGTCAGTGTGCAAGGCCTCTTCTAGTACTCTTGACCTCAAGGCATTCAGGGGAGTATACTTGGTGAATCGCTGGGTTCGAGAATGGGTCGGTGGCCTTTGTGGGGCCTTACGCATTCCTACGTCAAATTTTCTGTTAGAGGTGTTGTCCTCGACGGTAACTTTGTTCTTGAAGTCCTTTAGCTCTTCCATCCGCATATATTTAGCCGCTCTTTGCCTTAGCTCTGCCATACTGGTCGCTGGCCTTTTGCACAAGCTATCAGCGAAAGGTCCGCTTCTTAGCCCATTGATCATCTGGTGGAAAGCCACCTCTAGGCTTAAATTGTCTATGCTGAGAGCAGTTTTCCCGAAGCGTTCTACGAATGCCCTGAGGGGCTCTCCTTTTTCTTGGCGCATATTTATTAGGGCTAGAGATGTGAGGTTATGCGGGCGTGATGTGGCAAATTGAGTTTCGAACTGAGCAGTTAAAGCGTCGAAACAATCAATGGAGAAGGGCGCTAGGCGAGTGAACCAACTAAGGGCTGCTCCCTTAAGAGAGGTGGGGAACACCTTACACATAATGGCATCTTCGGTGGAGTATAAGCCAACTTGTGTGAGGTACACATGCATATGCTCATCAGGGTCTGTTGTGCCATCGTACCTATCGATGACCAAAGTTTTCCATCCCCTAGGCAGGGGGGTCTCCATTATTCCGTCAACAAAGGGGTGCTTACGCGCGTTTTTCTGCACCACGAGAGTTTTGGCGGTTGCCCTAGTTGGGGGGTTTGGTGTGCTCTCCTCGACGGTCTCAGCGCGTTGGGATTGAGAGGTAACTTGGGTTTTACTGGGACGTGGTTGCTCCCTTTCACCCTCTTCATTGTTGCCTTCCAATTTCCGTTTAATACTAGCATTTTCGGCTCGGAGCTCTGCCAACTCTTGTTGTATGGCTCGCATGATTGCCATCTGACTGCTTTCTGCTACTTGCGCCTCCTGTCCGTTGCTGGTCATGTTTCTCGTGGACACCATGTGCATCAACTTGCCTCGGGCCCCACGGTGGGCGCCAAATGTTCCTACCAAGTACTAATGTACTGGTAAACACAAAGTTGTATAGGGACCAATGAATCTAGTAATGCACACGTCCACCCTCTTCACTTCTGTTCTAAGTCCAGGAACCTGAATGTCTTCTCCCACGTGCCTGAATGTCTCCTCCCAAGCGCCTGAGTGTCTCCTCCCAGATAACCCTCTTCACTTCTGTTCTAAGTCCAGGAACCTGAATGTCTTCTCCCACGTGCCTGAATGTCTCCTCCCAAGCGCCTGAGTGTCTCCTCCCAGATACCTGAGTGTCTCCTCCCAGATACCTGAGTGTCTTTTTCCGATGAAGGATTCTACTGGCGGGGGGCCTGCGAAGTCACTCCGACGCTCAAGTCAGTGTCAGAGTAATAAATGACTACCATAGTAAAGAATAGCATGTCGTTTTACCTCCTGAACAGTGCCTTTTATACTACTTTAATGGGCCAAACCTATTGGGCCTGAGAGTTACAGTGCTTAATATGTATTATGTCTTATTAACTGTGCTTAATTAGTCTAATTCCTGTCAATAGTAAAGGTTCCTTTCTGCACGTGCTTAGTACATTTGGCAGCTTACTTTGCTGAGGTATCCTCTGCCCTTGTGCTAAGGACATATAGACTCATTTCTTAGTTTGCTATTATGACCTCTCTTGTCTTCAGATATTTACCTGCCCTGATAAGCCTGTGTATCACGCAACCTGGATAGAGTATATTCGGGTTGATGCATATCAGGATTATCGGGCTGGAGTATCTTCGGCCCCTTAGGCTCTAAGAATATATTTGGATTACGCATTGGCATGTACCACGATTATTGGGTAGGAATATCTTCGGCCTTTTGGTCCTCTCAGTGGCTCCACATGAACCTTTTCCCAACGTGTACAGATTTAGATCTTGGGCCTATAGACTTTTGATCCATCTTTGGGTGTTCTATTCATTTTCGAGTATCAGATAGAATCTCACACGATCGAAATGATATACAATCAGTGTCCCAAACTTGAGCTTAAGTGTTTGAGACGTAAAGGCTGAAAGTTTCTATTAAGAAATTTTTAGATACTTTCTTGCCAAACTTTTTCACTTATTTTGCTTTAATTGGTTCTCTTGTCTTGTCAGTTTTAAATTTGGTGTCATCTATTGCGGTTAGCCACTTTAGTTTCCACTCTAGTGCTTCACTTTCTCTCATGTTATCTCTATGTAAGTTTCTCCCTTTTTTGTTAAATTTCGCGTTTGTTTCTAGTTCATAATAATTTATGGTCTAATTTATTTTACCTCGACAATTTTGCTAGGAAAGTTTACTCCAAACGAGTAGGTTGGAATGTTGTTTTCCTTCGAAAGTATTGTTGGATTTAGTCGAGTGATGACTCGCTCCCAGGTGAGCTGAAATTTGTCTTATTTTTAGTGAGTCGATGACCCTATCCTAAGTGAATTGAAATTTATCTTGGTTTTAGTTGGGCGATGACCCACTCCTAGCTGAGCTAGAATTTATCTTGTTTTTAGTCGGGCGATGACCCGCTCCCAAGTGAGCTGAAATTTATCTTGATTTTAGTTGGGTGATGATCCATTCCCAAGTGAACTAGAATTTATCTTGTTTTTAGTCAAGCGATGACCCGCTCCCAGTTGAAATTTATTGATGATGACCGGTTTTAAGTCGAGCTTTTGAATTTAGTTGGTGATAACCTATTCCTAACCGAGTTGATATGTCGAATTTAAACTGATCTTTAAATATAGATGCAAAATTAGAACCATATATAAATTTATAACTCAAAATACATATAACAATGGTATTGTTTATAGAAATAAATTTATCTATAATTCAAAATAAAAAATTGTTATATATGAAAAGTCATAATAATATAAAAAAGTGAATAAATATTATTTTTTATAAAATATCACTAAAATATTTAAGTTAGTTAAAATAAAATATTATTATAAATATGTAAGTTGGTTAAAATAAAATAATTTTTTATAAAGCATCATAAAAAAAAATTAAGTTGGTTCAAAATAAATATTTTTATTAAATATTTAACTTTGTTAAAATAAAATATTACTATGAGTTGGTTAAAATATAATTATATGAAACATATTAATATTTAGAATTCATAATGAGTTCGAAATTGCCCTCGCCTCTTCGTTTATGGAGCTTCTCTTTCAGTCTTTTGCATTCAACCGAAACCTGAGGAACACCTCAAGAGCATCGGTAGATATTGACCAACATGTTTGAAGAAACCAAAAAATATACTCAATTTATATATTTAATTATTAACATTAATAAAATAAAAATAGTACATAATTTAGTATAATTGTAACTATAAAATAAATCACACATGTCTAAGGGATTGCCCTTTGCTCTTTTATGTTCTTCAACTCATCACTAATTGGATCATAACTAAAAATTTTAGCTATTTTTTTAATGTAAATAAGTATATTGTCGGCAATAAATTTATCTTTCTTTTTATTTCACAATTTTGTTTTGATAATTTTCATTGTAAAAAATGATATTTTTGTTGTAGTTGTAGGAAAAAAAGAGTTAAAATAAGACGAAAAAATGATCAATCAGGTAAAATATCTTTGACTTTACTCTTCTTGCCAAAGATTAACATAATTCAAGCATGATTAATAAATTATTCAAATATTGATGGTTAGGAGCATCAATAATAATTTTAAGTTGTATTTGATATGAGCCTTTTCATGGGAATGGTCACTGATTTGTCTTTATTTGTTCACATCAAAAACTTTTTGATAGGAATGGTCAAATCTATGTTTTCTGTTTATCCCGAATGAAAATAGTTTTTTTATATTTATTTATCTTTTATTATGATAATATCAAAATCCAAAATTTTTTTATTATCTAGTAAAATTTAAGTAAATAGGACAGTTGTCAACTCCCAATTTCGTTGGCGTGAATAAATTTTTTCGAAAAAAAATGAGAAAATTTTCTTTTTAACATGAAATAAAAAAAGTGAAATAAAAAAAGTGAAATAAATATTCTTTAAAGATTTTCAAACTTTAAAATTTTAGCAAAAAAAAACATAAAATAATAAAATTAATAATAAAAATAAAGATAAAATAAATAAGAGAGAAGGAATAGCCCAATTTATTTTTTAATTATCATGTCCTTTTCATTTAGTATGACATCCCAAAGATTTTATACATATCCCTCACATTCACTCTTTGCTTTCTACACTCGTTGTCACTTTCTTTTAGAAAAAAATATATATATATATATGATTTCAATTAGAAACAACATTTTTTTTATAATAACTAGAGACAATGTCACGATATTATGCTATGATTTGATTTTTGTGAAGTGTTGTATCATAAATTTTCAATTAGAAAATGAGATGATTCTGATAATTAGAAGCAATATTCTTGATAATATTAAAATCAAAAAGATTTTCTACATTTCTCTTTCTTTTCCTTCACCACTCACACATACATGTGTCTTATTTACCTCTTTTGGGAGAAAAAAGAATTAGAGAAGAAGGTAGAAAAAAATAAGAAAAAAATAAGAGAAAAAAAAGGAGGAAGGTAGTTGTAATGTAGGAAATAAAAGAGTGAGATTGATAAAGAAGATGACGAATTGAAAAGTTTGGAATGTATCTTATTTTTTTCTTTTAATTTATTTATTCATAATTTTCATTATATTTTGTTTTAATATTGTACTCGTTTGTGTTGAATACCTAATTTTGACATTTTTACTTTAGAAACGTTATTTCATATCGTATGACACTCATTTTTAATTTTTAATTTTTTTATATAAATGTGTGTGTGTGTGTGTGTTTGTGTCATTATGGAGGGAAATATGTAAGAGCAATGTCAATCTTTGTGCATATTTAATTAAATGTACCATAGGACGTGCATGGTGTGTGTGTGTGTGTGTGTGTGTCATTATGGAGAGAAATACATAGGAGCAATGTCAATCTTTGTGCATATTTAATTAAATGTACCATCTTAGGACGTGCATGGTGAGGTGCTAACACAATTGGACCCAAAATATTGATATTCGTAGACCTTATCTTATCTTTTTAACGATCCCAAAATACTGATATTTGTAGACTTTGTCTTATCTTTTCAATTTTTCCATGGTTTTTTTAATAAACTATGATGGCGACTTCAGACTCTGTTTTTAAATTTTATTTCTTTATTTGTCGTCTCATTACAATTTTGGTTGTGATAAGTACAAAAGGAAATAAAGAGATATCTAATTTAATTCATACCGATTGTCATTATATATTACATATTTAACTTAAACTATTTCAAAAAATTTGGGGGACCATGGCCACCCCACTCCTTCAATGATCCACCATTGTTTAATAACAAACTCTTTTCGTGTGATTGACCCTCGACCCCCACAATCTCTACACTGGTTTGAATCCATTATTGCAACTCCTCATTTGCTTTCTGCAATTGTTCTTTTTCACGAAAGACATCCTCCATCCTTTGTTGCGACTCTTGTTCTTCTTTACACAATGACTCATGTTTGGCTTGGGTAGTATCAAATTGAGCATGAGCCTCCTCGATATGTCATGTCCTCCTTTTCTGGCCTCAACTCCTAAGTGGTTTGCAAAATTTGTTGCATTGTTAAACCATTGTCGTTTACGTCTTCACCTTGATGATTTGCATTGTCTCTCGTATTCCTCAGTTACAAATTTGAATAACAAGTGTGGTTAGGATCGAGCTTTATCGGGTGTCAATTTGTTCCCTTAAAAGGCTGAGTATTTGAAATCGGAGAACAAATAGAGAGTGAATTTTTTGATTCAAAGTTAACAATACTTTAAGTCAGAACATCCAAATGCTTTAGTATGTGTAACAAATCATGTATCTTCAAAATAAAAAGATAATATTTCAATTACAAAAATAATAATAAAATATAAACTCCTTTATTTTTTTCTAAAATATCTCCTATATTACAAGATTTGTAAATTAAATTAAAAATTCTTATAAGACTTAACCCAATTTCTAATTCTATAGACTTTGGATAAGCATTCAAGTGTTCTATCCATTTTCAAGTATTAAGACAACCAGAACCGTATAATACCATCATAAAATTATTGAATTACGAGTAATTCACTTGATAGATTTTAATTAAAGTTGAAAATGTAATTGATAGACTTTTTATAAGTAAGTATGATAAAATATGAAACAACTGTGTTTAAAAAATAAATGATGTGATATAAAAGTTATATATTTCTTTTTGTGAGTTAATTAAATTATATTGATTTATCTCTCTTTGTTGTTGCGTTGTTATAACTATAATGTTTGTAGTTGGTAAACAAATGTAAATGATGTCAAATGTTCATACGATTAACCTAGACCAACCTATAAATGAATGTTGTTTTGAACATGAGAGATAGTCAAATTTGAAGTACATTGTGGTAGTCATCAATATGAATAATAAATTTAAGGTTTAATTATGTCTTTAGTCCCTATTTTGGAGTCAAAATTTCAAAATGCTATCCAAATTTTTAAAAGTCTCAAACTGGTTCCCTTTTTTGTTAAAACGTCTCACATTGTCATTTCCGTTAAGTCAAGGTTGACGCCGTTAGAAGGAGTGTCACGTGTCAATTTCTCGATTTTTTGAATTTTTTTTATTTTTTTATTTTTATTTTTGATTTTTGAATTTTTTTAAAAAATAAAAAAAATTGCCACGTGTCAAGTTGTCATCGTACCACGTGGCAGTGATGTGGTAGTGACAGTGACACGTGTCAGTACTATGTCAGGTGTCATTTCCTTAGTCTCAATTTGGTCCCTTTATTTTAATTTGTCTCAATTTAGTCCCATTTTTTTTGTAAAAATTAGCAATTTTGTCCCTCTCCAAATTGAAATCAAATTTAATTTCTATATAAATGTACACAAATATTTCCATCAAAATTGATATTTCAAGTAAATATTTTTAACCAAATTAAGTTCATTTAATTAATATT
>Ga0209589_1009808_pt1 | contig 14249 bp, 9 predicted proteins | sample CowpeawhiteBW_FD_187525 | JGI IMG/M metagenome (GOLD analysis project Ga0209589, IMG submission 187525) | Root nodule microbial communities of legume samples collected from California USA - Cow pea white BW (SPAdes) (version 2) | ecosystem: Host-associated > Plants > Roots > Nodule | place: USA... | reverse complement strand
CTCTTTTTATATATATATATATATATATATATATATATATATATATATATATATATCATCTTTAATTTAGTAGAATGTGTTTTGTTTAGTAATTTGTTGTTCATTATATTCATTAATGAGTACACCACCAAAACAATTTCATTGAAAATACATGACAAGTGTTGCAATCGAAATTGTGATGAGACTACAAATCAAATTAAAAAAAAAAAATATTTGGAGTTTCTATCAAAGTTTATTCTAAAAAATTACAAAAAAAAATCATGATAACAAAACGTGGTCTAGGAAATCCAAATTTTGTTATAAATTTCACTCACTTCAGAATTAATAACCAAGAATATATAAGTAGTGTTATGCAAAGAATAACCAATTAAAATATAATCAACTATTTCAATTCCTATTTTTCCTTTCTTAATAAGAGGTATAATAAATATTTTAAATATAGTTTATGATACCATCCTTGGAGGCCCTTATAGAATTAACTAACTTTTGCACCTTCTCAAAATATTCAGAAATTGACTCTCCTTCCTCTGATGTAAGAAATTCAAGTTTTCTTCTTAGTGTTTACAGCTTCACTTTCTTGTTTTTGTCTCCATCACCATATGTCTTAATCAAGATGTCCCACACGTCTTTGGTAGTGGCTGACTTGGAAATCTTGTTAAAGGCTTTGGAGTTTACACACTGATATACTAAGAACTTGTTGGGAATAATCCAAGTGTGAGTCAAAGTCTCATATTGGATAGAAAAGACAAAGTTAGACACTATATAAAATGAAAGACCCATAACCCCATTGTCTTAAGATTTTGGGTTAAAAGTGATGTCAAATGCCTTATATGTGTAAGACCAATGTCATATATATATATATATATATATATATATATATATATATATATATATATATATATATATATATATATATATATATATATATAGCCATATATGAAAAAATATACACTACAACAAAAGTTGCTTGAGGCAACAACACAAAATTGTGAGTTAAACCACAAAAACTATGGGCTAAAGTTTAAACAACAATTGTTTAGGCGTAGTTGTAGGTAATAAGTCACGGTTTTAGTACAACAACAATTTTAAAATCGTTGCTTAAAATCCTCATAAAAGGCAACAGTTTTGATGTACTATCTTTCAAAACTTCACATTTTCAACACTATGAGCTTTTGGCATTTTCAGTCTAAAATCAAAAGGAGTGAAGAAATTCAATTTTTTGTATTTTTGGAACTAAGTTTTGCATTTTCAGTCCAAAAAGGATGGAAGGAATATTTCTAATTTAAAAGCTTTAATTTTTAGTGTATTTTAGATCATATTTTTATGGATTAGCCCATACTTTTTACAAGCAACATTTATATAAATGTTGCTTAAGATAGTTTTTTATTAACATCTAAATAAATGTTGCCTTTACTATGTTTAAACCACATTTTTATACTCGTGGTCTCGTTTACTGTTGTCTAAAGTCATGTTTGTTGTAGTGATATAAACCCAATAGTTGTATCAAATGTAAGTCAAAGTTCCACATTTGGTAGGAAAGACAAAGTTAAATACTATATAAGATGAAAGGTCCATAACCCATGACTTAAGATTTTGAGTTAAAAATGATATTAAATACTTTATATGTGTAAGACCAATATTATATATATATATATATATGATTATATAACCATATGAAAATATGAAATAAATCAAACAGAACCTTGGCTTACTACATACTCCGAACATCTTGGAAGCCAAAGATGACTAGCATTTTGATCTTTCAATCATCAAATGACAAGCCTGTATAGTGTTCCCCATTCCAACCACGCATAAAGTTTTAGTCAACACCACCCACCTTGCGGTTCTTCTATATCCTTTCTTGGTAATCCAAGAAACCATACTTTCACTAAAGAATTACTCTTTCGGATTCCTTCCTTGGTATGGTATTCAAGACTACCCAAAATGAGAAAACAGGCTTTTTAACTCTCACAACTTCTACATGAACCTAGTTTTAGATACCATGTTAGTCTTTGGCTGCACACACAGAATATGTACAGAAAAAGACACTTCTGTCATTTTACACTCAAATGGAAAAGTTCATGTTGTATTTATATATACAACAGGTTACACTAAAACGATAAAAACATAAACATAACTTTTAAAAGTAGATAGAACTAGCAAAACTGACTTACTTAAAAACTAACAAACGGGAGTTGCATATGTTTTTTAGTTGCTTTTTGCTCAAAAAGTTCTCCTCTTACATGTTCATATTATAGTAACAATTATTTCTAGTATAAATCTTCTTTTGTTACACGTTCGTGTAATAATAACTCTGGATCGTTTTTATTCAATTAATAGCCATGGGACACTTCTATCATTCTTTAATTTAAAATGTGACTTGTACTTAAATAGCCAAATTTTAGAACTTTTTATTCAAATTTGCCTTTTGGTTTGGGTTAAAAATGTTGGAAATAGTCAGAAGTGTGAGTCAAAAGTCTCATATTAAATAAAATAGACAAAGTTAAATACTATATAAAAATAAAATATTCATAACATTATTACCTTAAAGTTTTAGATTAAAAATGGTGTCAAATGTCTTATATATATAAGATTAATGTCATATATAACTAGAAACACAATCTCTCAATAACACTATAATCATAACTCATTGAAAAAATATATATAACCATGAGGTAACATTCAAATGTACAATGTTTTGTTTTAATTAAGACACCTCTTTACTTACATTTCTTTGTATAATTTATATTTCATCTATTATCGTCTTTCGGTCAATTCCATTTTATTTAAAGTTCTAATATAGTTATTAAGAGTTAGTCGGGTACAAAAAAAAAAAATCCTATTTGAATCACTCGGTACTTGATTTTGATTTGAAAGTTAAAAGTAATATCAGCTCATAAAATTTATTATCTTGAATTTTTTTATTAAAAGTGGTGCCGATATATTATATATATTGAATTTATATTTTATTGGTATTATTTTTTCATTAACCCATCAAAGAGATATTCATCATATTATATAAATCCTTCCTTAAAAAAGAGAACATCTTTCTTTTGAATTTGTTTATCTCATTATATTCTGATTTTAGTTCAAATATGTTTTCAAATTTCTAATTACTTGTTCCAGCAGTCTTATCACCATGTTTAACCTTTTTTCCTAAAAAAAAAGAAACCAATGGATCAAAATTACCTGTGTTGCTAAAACTGTGAATTTACACTGATAACTTTATGTTCTATTTCTAATATACTATATACCAAACCATTATCACAATAATCCAAGCAGAATATAGTTGTATGAAAAGGTACACAATTTGCAAATGAAAACATAGCAAAGAGAAGAGGCATAGAATAGAAAGGTAACCTGAAATTGTTCCATTTATGAGCAGCAAAGATAAATGAAGTTAAAAATTTGAAGAACAAATAACTGAGTTACATTCATCTCTCTTCCTAAATTAAAAAGATACAAACTTTTGGCTCTTCCACATTCATCTCCAACATTCTTTCATACTTTCTTAGTTGTTCACCTCTTGCAACCAAACTCGAATCATCTTCAAAAGAGTGAAACGAGGCAGCAGTTACAGCAGAAGCTTGGGTTTCTGTCTTGGTTCGTAATAGAAAAGACAAAATAAGAACAAGAGAAGCCATGGATGGAAAAGGAAACCTAATCTTCAATTTAGCACACCAGATAAGAGATCACAGTGAAGCAATTTTGGTGTGTAAGTGAAGAAAATGGTGTTGCCACCCAGGAATTGAAGCAAAATACAGGAGCCATGACTCTTTTGTACATGCTTTTCTTCTTTGTACTTTTCATTAATACAAGAGAAATTTTGGTCTTGTGCCACCAAAGTAGTTAGGGTTGTTGGGAACAACATTGTTTCATAAATGAGGAAGAAACAATATCTATAAAATTAATTTTGCCTATATCTAATATGGCACATTATTATTGGATGATAAAGTGAGCTTTATCCTATGGCTTATTATATCTAGGCCGGCCACCAAACTAACAACGGGTCAGGAATGCGACGGAACGGATTGGTTCATCAACACTTTTTTTTTTTCAAAATAAAAAAAAAGTATACATTAATTTTTACATATTATATTATTTCAAGATGAACATTTATAAGTTTAAGTTCAATTATTACTTGTAATAAAATAATTTAACATATACGAATAATAATTATTTTAATTTATCTTATTAGAAATATTAATTAATCAATTAAAATTTTAAAAATATTTATAATTAAATATTTTCTTAAGTTAAAAATGGAATGTATTTGGTCGTTTAATTTCAGAGAAATTTAAAATTAATTCACTTTTAAAACTTTATTTAATCTAATCTTTCAAAAAAAAATTGTGTGAATTTAGTTATCCTAATTAAGTAAGTGTTTTGAACGTTTCTATAACCTTAGTTCTAACAATTAAATTCACCCATTTTTAATTATGGAAAACTAAATTAGTTTAAAAAATTAAAAAATAAGAATTAATTACAATTTTTCACTTATTAAAGTTAAGAAAAAAACATTTAATTCATTTAAATTTTATAATTTTAGTTACTGCAATCTTAAAATTTTGTATTACAGTTATTTTTCATTTAATTAGAATTTATTAAAGTTAAGGAGAAAAAAATATATTTAATTCATTTAAAAAAATTGATAGTTTTAGTTGTTACAATTTTAAAATTTTTTATTACAGTTATTTTTTCTTTAATTAGAATTAAAGATTTGACATAACGGCTACATGATATTTATATGACTATCTATTTTTATTTTGTATCATAAAATATTCAAGCTCATTAAATTTTTTTTTCTCAAAGAATTTCTTTTATCAACTTTTAAATACAACACGTGGGAATAAAATAACTATTTTGTTTTTCAAATTAGATGAATTAAAGAATATTTGTAAACTTCAAAGGGAAAAATTAACTTAATACAAATTTAAGGACTTAAACATATTTAGACTTAATATCAATTATAATAATAATAATAATAACTTTATTTAATAATGATAAATTGATTTTAACATATGTTTTTGGGCGACTAACCAATAATATTAGGATAAATTGCAATATTTGTTTCCATTTAATTCTTCAGCCCCTGAGTTTGACTATCCTATTAAATCCTAATATCTTTCGAAAATTCCGTAATTTAAATTTAGGATTTATGGTTTACTTTTGTACGATTATTTTTATTTTTTATTTTTAATTAATTATTTCAATTTTCATAATTATTAATATCTAATATAATAATTATTGTTAATGTCACTATCTTTATTATCATTTTTATTATTATTTTATCAATTTTATTAATTTTATAGTTGTCCTTGTCACTCTAATATCTCATCATGATCTTGACCGTCACCATCACTCCTAAAATTATTATTATTATTATTATTATTATTATTATTATTATTATTTTAAAAATTAAAAATATTTATTTTATAACAAATATAAAGGTAATATTTTTTTATTAAATATGTTATAATTTTCCACGTCATTTTTCCTTCTTTTGTGGAGAGATTTGTTTAATAATTTGTATTATTTTGAAGACGAATTTTGAGCATAGATGTTTTTCATTCATATGTCTTTTCAAATTATTTTATTTTTTATAAGTGTAAAATACTTCAAGTGTAAAAAATTATAAAGATAAAAATATAAAAAATAAAATAATTTGAGTATTTAGGTGAAATGATTTGAAGCATATATTAAAAAAAAAATTGTAATATGTATACATAAGTTGTAATTAAGTTTATTTGTTAATTTGGTCTCAACTTGGAAAGAACAAAATTGGATCGTTTTTAAAAATAGGGATACTAAATTGAATAAAAATATTTAAAATAGATAACTAAATTGAAAACAAGTTTTACCATGTGTCATGACAGTAAACTGTCATGTGGCACGACAGAAACCTGACACGTGCCAGATTATACATTTTTAGAAAAAAAATTAAAAAAATTAAAAAATTTAAAAAAAAAATTAAAAAATTTCACAGCTTGACACGTGTCCTGTACGGACACGATGTTAACTCCAACTTAACAGAAATGACCAAATTGAACCCTTTTAAATAATTGGGATACTAAATTGAACCAACCAAAAATATGGGAACCAAATTGAACTAAACCAAAAAATTAGGGGACCAAATCAGTAATTATACCTTTCAGATTCTTTAATCATTTTTAATGTTATTTACATTCCTGAATTCTCTTTTAATCTGATATATGTTCAAACTCTCATAGAGACTTGAACTACAAGCTAATTTTCTCTTGTGAGCACTGTCAGATACAGGACAATCATTCATCAAAGATGATTGGGCATGCTAGCATGATGAAAGGGCTATACTACCTTGATGAAAATACCTCCATTTTACAAGATCATATCTTTGTTAATGCTACTGTGAATTACTCTAAGAAAGATATTAATGTTTGGCACTATAGACTTAGACATCACTATCAAATTTGTAGAAATTTTCCTTGTGTTCACAATTCATGTAAAAACATGTGATATATGCCATTATTCAAAGAAACATAAATTGCCTTTTCCTCACAGTACTACCGCTTTTGATAGTTGTTTTGATTTAATACATGTTGACATATGGGGCTATATCTTTATTCTTTCCATACATGAACATAAGTATTTTCTAATTGTGGTTGATGACTTCTCTAGACATACTTAGGCGTTTCTCAAGGATTCTAAAAATGTAACCAGAAACCTTTTGTTGAATTTTGTCATCTATATTAAAAATCAATTTAAAAAGGATATTAAGACCATTAGATTCGACAATGGTCCAAAATTTTAGTATGTTGATCTTTATAACAATTATGGCATTATTCACCAAAGGAGTTGTAAGACCTGGAAAATTTGGGGCGTTACAGGAGTTGCGTTGGTACTTCATAACAAAACTCTGTTATTGAAAGAAAACACCAACACATTTTAAATGTTGTTATTGATCTTATGTTATCAACCATATTGTTCATCTTATAAACAGAATGCACTGGTGCAAATTTGAAATTTTACTTCGTCTTATAGGCCTTGGTTATAGCGAAACCGAAGCCTATAAGGAGACGGTGACATTTTTGCAATTTTGTCCAACTATATTGTCTCGGGTCTACGAAAAACCGGTGTAGTAAGAGGTCTTAGGCCTCGGTTACAAAAGAACTAAAACCTATAAGGCAGCCTAGTAACCAAACTTTCAAAAATGCCACCAGCGTCAGCACTTTTGGCCTCGAGTTTTTATGGACCTTATAATAGGTTTTAGGCCTCGGTTAAAAAAAGAACCAAAGCCTATAAGCCATCCTAGTAACCCTAATTTCAAAAATGTCATCAGCACCGTAACTTTTGGCTTCAGGTTTTTATTGACTGAGGCCATAAAGGACTTTAGGCCTCGGTTATTAATTGAACTGAGGCCATAAAGCCTATTATAATCCCCAATTCGTGAACCCTTACTATTCATCGTCTCCCACAATTCTCTTTGTGCGCAAAACCTCTGCACTCTCTCTACCACCACCTTCCAACGTCGTCGCCGATCAGCTGCCGCCGCCGTCTGTCGCGTGTCGTCGCCTCCGTCTCGCCATCCATTATCGCTGATTGAATCTTCCTCTCTCGCTACTAGTGAGTTCGAAAAATGAGTTTCCCTTCGCGTTTTGATTTTTTTTTGCCGTTTTGGTTCGTTTATGTTGCTTTAATTTTTCTTTCTATTATGAATTATAGTAGTTTGAGTTTTGTGGTTTCATTTTTTATCATTAGGTACTCTTGCATTGTAGATTTTTGAGTTCTCAAATTGTGCATCTTCTTTGATTTCGATTCTCAATTGTTATTCAACTTTCACGCTCCCAGGTTTCGTTCTAAATTGCTTTATATTTGTGGTTAATTTTTTGTTTAAACATGTTGTTTGATTTTTTTATAGTGTGAGTTAGCCTTAGTTTTCCGTTTGAGATTCAATACGAAAATTATGTATTATCCTCGAGTTTTCATTCTGAAAAAGCTACATTTTTTTTAAATTAATATAAGGGATACAATACTAATAATTTAAATGTATTGAATCTTGAATTGTCTGATTGGACAGTTTAAGAAGATTAATCACTTTCTAGTAGTTAAAATTTAGGTGTTTTGTTAAATAATGTTTTATATGTTATTTTATATGTTGCTTATTAATGTTTTTTTATGTTTTCATTTCACAGATATATGGTTGAACATCATACTTCATCAAAGGATGAAACATCTACTAAGAGACCCACCAGAGGAGCCACTAGGTTGAGACAACTCTTAATTAGAAGAGCTAAAGCTCAGAAAACACTGGTTGATATTAACGTTAAGACTAGAATGCCTAAAGGTCGTTATGCGAACATCTTGAAAAGCTATTTAGGAATGTTGGCACAAGAGAGAATATCAATCCTTACTCCATCTTTTGATCATGTCACTGAAGTTGATCGGGACATGATATGGCAGGATTTATTGGTAACTAATATTAATGTTATTAACCTTATAGTTTGATTTTGATGATAATATGTTAAATATTATTGATTACATTTTTTATATTGTGGCTAACATTTGATATTCCAAATGTGGCGACGCTTAAACACAAGTGTTTGTCATCGGTTGCTGCGAAATTTCGTGGTTTTAAGACCAAGTTGACGTCTAGTTATGTGTTTGGATCTAAAAGGAATGAAAATTCACTGCTGAAATACACATGGATTGATGAAGACACCTGGTGTCAGTTTGTTGAGCTTCAAACATCTGATGGATGGTAGGTATGTTTATTTGAAATCATCAATTGCTCAATTGATAATTTTGTACAATTTGAACTAATTCATAAAGTGGGTTTTTTATGTTATAGGAAAAGAGAAAATAGAAAAAAGGCTCAAAGTATAAGTGCTCAAAATAAAAACCCGCACATATTGTCTCGTGGTGGGTATAGAAAACTTGAAGAGAAGATAATGTCAGAAAAGAAAAAATTTAGGCCCCCACCTTTTGAGGGTGAGGCTAAGGCAAAATGTCTTGCATGGTGTTCCCTCTAGGTTTGATATTTCTATCCATATATTTATAATTGTTTGATTTGATTTTCTTCATTAATTAATTGTAATTTTGTTGATATAATGTAGTGTAATAGACAAACTGGCTCATATGAGTGTGGTTACTATATAATGCAATGGATGACAACTATTGTGCGTGCTCGTATTACAACTAATTGGAAAATGGTAATATATATTTAAATTAAAATGAATACTTTGCAATATTTTCTTTCTATATACTAACTTAAGTTAATGTCTTATTTTGCAGACATTCAAGAGTCCTGCCCCATTTCCCACGAAGTCCATAAAGTTTGGTAGGATAGCATGTGCAAAATTTATAATTCAGATGTACAATAGTATTGATTATGATAGTATTTGAATTGTGGATGATTTTTAATTGTCTTTTAAATGTATTTGGATTGTGAACGTTTCATAAAATATTTTGTTCTGTCTGTACTGGTTTCTAGAAAAAATATGCAGGTTTAAATGTGGGAATAATCATAAAACAAAAAACGTATTTAAAAAAATTGTGCATTAGGCCTCGGTTCTCACCATAACCGAGGTAAAAAAGGGGTCTATGGCCTCGGTTCAGACCACAACTGAGGCCAAAAGGTCTTCAAAATTTTTATTTAATTAATTTTTTTTACTATATGGCTTCGGTTAGACCACAACCGGGGCAGAAAAGTTTCCCATATGGCCTCGGATTGACTATAACCGAGGCAAAAAGGGGGTGTTTTGGCTTCGGTTGACACCCAAGGCCAAACGTTACCCTTTTTTGCCTCGCTCCAATATGCCTTAATTTTGGAGCCAGGGCAGAATATTGAAAATAACCGGGACCAAAAGTCCTTACTGCACTGGTGATGCCTTCTGCTGTCTTGAAAAATAAATCTCCCTATGAAATGCTTTATCTAAAACCTCCTACTTATCTTGATTTAAAAACCTTTAGATGTTTGAGTTTTGCATCTACATCTGATGTTAATAGAAGTAACTTGATCATAGAGTAAGAAAATGTGTTTTTATTGGTTTTAAAAATGGAATAAAATGATACATCCTTCTTAATCTGAGAACTAGATAGATTTTTATAAGTAGGAATATTTTGTTCTATGAAACCATTTTCCCTTGAAGTTCTTTGGAAAATGACATTGTTGAGGGGGTTGATTACATGACTCAAGATCTAAGTTTCCTGAATAATTCTCAAATTAATATCAAGGAAAAACATGCCACTTTCAGAAATTCTATAGAAGAAAATCGGGATGATGATGAAAACACTATTAATTCTGAAGAAGATAGGACAACCAACGACCTCAATTTTGAACAAATTGAACTCGAACATATAGGAAATCAATCTATTCACGACCAGGACAATCAAGATGGCAGCACAACCTATGAGCAACACGAAAAAGAGGATGACATTCAGGCTTTGAGAAGATCCTAAAGAGACAAAAAGCCTCCACACTACCTAAAGGACTACCAGGTTAATGGTTCCTTTGCTATTGATAATTCTTGCCATTCTAAATGTATCAATCAACTTAAACCCAACTATAAGACTGCTTACCCTATTGAATATGTTGTATCTTATGATGATTTATCAAAGGAACATCTTAACTACACCCTTGATATCTCTGCCAATCATGAACCATAATCTTATATTGAAGCTAGCAAGACCACTGAATGGATGGATACTATAAACAGAGAGATACAAGCTCTAGAAAATAACAAGACCTAGTACCTCACTGATCTTTTTGATGGAAAGAGGCCCATAGGATGTAAATGGGTTTTCAAGACCAAATATAATGCAGATGGAACCATAGAAAGACATAAGGCTAGATTGGTTGCAAAAGGATATTATTAACTTGAAGGAATAGACTACTTTGACACCTTCTCTCTTGTGGCTAAACTCACGACTACAAGGATCATTCTAGCTCTAACAGTTGCTAAGGATTGGCACATATATAAAGTTGATGTTGATAATGCCTTCGTACATGGAGATTTGAATGAAGAGTATATATGACACCTCCATCAAGGCTGAAGGTTCCTAAACAAAGGCAAGTTTTTCGCCTAACCAAGTCTTTATATTGTCTCAATCAGGCCAACGGACAATGGTTTGCTAAGCTATCTTCTTTTCTTTTAAAACTTGGTTTTGTTCAATCTAATTCTAACTATTCCCTTTTTACATATAAAATTATTAGTACTTTCATTGCTCTATTTATGTACGTAGATAATGTTATTCTAGCAGGGGACTCTATGGAGATTATCAACAAAACCAAGAGTATTCTACATTAGACTTTTAGAATCAAAGATTTAGGGAAATTGAAGTATTTTTGGGCTTTGAAATTTCAAGGACTAAGAAAGGGATTCATATGTGCCAAAGGAAGTATACTTTGGACATATTAAATGAGACATGAATGCTTAAAAATAGACCTTGTCAAACCCCCCTCATGAGTGACAAAAAGCCTCTCTTTGATACCAACAAAACCACGTGCAATGTTGATTCCTATAGACGGTTGATAGGGAAACTCCTTTACCTCAACAACTCTAGACTTGACATCAACTACTCTATGCATCTTCTCAGCTAGTTTGTGCAAGCACCCACTATTTATCACCACCAAGCTACCCAACATATCCTAAGATACATCAAGGTTGATCCTGGTCGTGGACTATTTTTTCCTAGAGAAACTGGCCAACAGATTAAAGGCTTCAATGACTCCGATTGGGCCACTTGCCCTAAGACCAAACGTAGTATCACTGGATATTGTGTTTTCCTAGGAGCTCCCCTCATCTCGTGGAAGTATAAGGTACAAAGTACTGTTTCCAAATCATCCACTAAAGTTAAGTACAAGGCACTCGCGACTACTTCTTGTGAGATCTAGTGGATTAGTTATATCCTTTGTGATCTTTGCATACAACTCAATCTCTCTCCAGTTCTCTACTGTGACAACCAGTTAGCTAGACACAATGCTTAAAATCCTTCCTTCTATTAGTGAATGAAACACATTGACATTGACTATCATGTGATTCATGAACAGCTCTAGAGCAACCTCTTCCATCTCCTTCCCGTCTGCTCCGACGATCATCTCGCCAACATCTTCACAAAGGCCTTTCACTGCACCAACTTCAAGCTCAACGTTCACAAGCTTGGGATGTTGAGCATTCACCATCCAACTTGAGGGGAAGGTATTGAAACCCTAGTTGAAATCCTAACCCCTTTTTGGGTTTCCTTTTTCCCCGTTTTGTAGAATGATTATTGATTAGATCAGTAATCTAGGGTTTTTGTAACTCCTTTCCCATATCTATGAAAATCCTTTTGGGTTTTTTCCCCAACTATGTAACAAAACACACAATATTGAAAGTAATACAAAAAGCTTTTATCTTTTTGCTTCACATTGCTCTCCTCCAAGCTCTGCTTTGCTCTATCTTCTAGATCTACAATGTTTCCCTTTCTCTTCCTTCTTTCTCTTCTCCAACTCTCTCTTTTCTCTGTTGGCCATGGAGCTCTCTCTCACTCTCATTGATGTGTGGAAGGATTTTCGTGGTACATGAATAAAAAAAGTAGAGAAAATAGGGAATTAGGAAGGGAAGGAGGTGAATATGAGTTTAGATAAACTATTAAAAAATATAAGTGTTTTGTGAGTTAAATAAAATAAAAATAATTGATAATTTTTTTGAAAAATTCATAAATGTCTTTTTTTTGTTTGAATCCGAAAAGTTGAATTTAAATAGTTAATTTTAATCTAGTTCTAAATAGAAAATAACCATCTTTCTTGGTTCCAATGTATTACATCTATTCTAAATACGTTAGAAAATATTAATATTTACGTCCACACATTCAAAAGATAATACTAAAAAAAAATATTTAAAAATATATTGTATTAATTAATTGCATATTTTGAATCTACGTACGTATACTGCACTTCTAACCTTATTTCATTATCTATATATTTTAATTAAGGTTTTAGTTCAATAAACATAGCACCATTGTAAGATATCTTGTAATCTATAAAAAGTAATATTTGATATAATTTTTAAAATAATGATTGAAGGTAAAAATAATTATTTATATTTAGACATTATTTTTAATCAAATATAATATAATAGATAAGCGTAATCCTGATTAGTGCTTCTAGTACAATGATAAACATAATTAATTATGTAATTTATTTTTCGAAAGCTAAAGTCAAACACAAATTACAACCATGTCAAACACAAACACAATAGACCAACCAAAGGGAAATAACATCAGAGCCCTTTCATATTAAAGTACTAAGAATTAGACCTGTTTGGATTTTCACTTCGGCACCAAAAAATAACCCCTTTTGGATTCAGCCCAAAACTCATTGGATTTTGGGTTTCCCAACCATTGTTCCATGAATGAGTGGCAAAGACAACAATAAAAGGGACAGAATCAGTGTCTTGTCATCACATTTCACTAGTTCCAGCCCCATGGCTTCAGAGAAGGAAGCCGCTCTTGCTGCCACTCCCTCTGATGCTGATGCTCCAACCATGTATGTTTTTAAAGTTTCCATCTTTACTACTCCACACTTTCTCTCCTTACTTGGTTTTTGTCCTCAACAGTATTTCAATTCTCCATCTTTCATGGGTATCTCTTTGTTTCACGTAATTCCTTCCCATCTATCTGTTTGATGTTTTGCGTTGGCAAAAACCCTAAAAAGGTTGCATTTTTATGTTCTCAACAATTTGTTTTCGGAAGAAATCTGTTAGGTATGTCCTTAATGGTGCTGCTTTGAAGTGAAGATGTATGCTTGATTGATGGGGTAGCCCATTTCCATTTGAATCTGATTGTTTCCTTAGTTTCGCCGGTTTTCGTTTGATGAAAATTTTTCAATGTTTATATATGGCTGTGGTGGATTTGGTGCAGTCACCTATGTTTATTTGCAATAGCTAGAGGGTTCTACCTCTTTGTGCTGGAAGTTGGAAAAGGATCTGACAAGCCATCTCAGTTTCTTGAGAATTTTATGAACACCTATCATTAATGTTGATTTTTTTGGTGCGCAGATTTGACAAGATCATCAATAAGGAAATTCCTTCTACTGTGGTTTATGAGGATGATAAGGTAATGTAATGATGCCTGATGTGTTTTGTTCTGTGCTAATATGTTTCTTGGTGAGCGTACGAGAAGAAAATCTTAAACATGCAGTTCATGGTGAAAACAGTACAATCTACATTTCTGTTGAACATTTAAGTTTTACTGTTTTTTTTTTTTTTTACTTTTTAATTTTCAATTTTTTT
>Ga0209589_1009807_pt1 | contig 14252 bp, 15 predicted proteins | sample CowpeawhiteBW_FD_187525 | JGI IMG/M metagenome (GOLD analysis project Ga0209589, IMG submission 187525) | Root nodule microbial communities of legume samples collected from California USA - Cow pea white BW (SPAdes) (version 2) | ecosystem: Host-associated > Plants > Roots > Nodule | place: USA... | reverse complement strand
TCCAATTTTGCAGAGACATCCAAAAATATCAATATTTGCAAATAAACCCCTCTCCTTTGACCAGTCTTTGACTTTTTGACCAGATTTGACCAACTTTTGACTAGTTGACTATTTGACTGTCCATTGACAGGATGACACGTCGTAGCCATCTCCTTCTCTCGTATCAGAGTTAGGGTTTTCGCCTCCATGTTTCTCCTTCCTCCACCATGGATTGCGGCTGACGGTGGTGTTGCCACGCTTGCTGGTGCAGATACGGTGGTCCGGCTCGGTGCGTGTTGCACGTGCAGGGAGGTTCACGGCGTTTCTGCTACGACGCAAGGTTTGTGCGTTTTAGTTGCAGGTCAAAGGAGTGGTGGAGGTACGTGGAGCAGAGGAGCATAGTTGCAGGTTGTTCACTGCGTTTGCGTGGTGGTTTGGAAGCTGTGTTCGCTGCTGTTTCGTGGTGGCGGCAGCGTGAAGATGTAGAAACAGTGTTGTGCTCTCCGTTTTCCGACAAGGATAAGGCTGCGTCAATGGTGGACGACGCGGTGGTGCAACTGCTGCCATGGCTGCTGCTTCGAGATATAGGTGCAAATCTGTCTCGCTGCAACGATGAAGATGGTGATTCCATGGTGGAGTTGCGGTGCCGGCGAGAGTGGCGACGACAGCGTGAAGAGGCAGGAACGGTGCTGCTGCGATTGCTCCGGCGAGAGTGGCGGCTACCGTGGAGGGTGGTCATGGTGGCTAAAATTAGGGTTAGGTTTCATGTGTGAGATGGAGGAGATGATGACGTGGCAATGTCTAATTGGTGCATATGTGTTTGCAAGGATCAATGTCACGTGTCAGCATATGGTTGGCCTGATTTGAAAGTTGAGGATTAAGTGGTAGGAGGGGTGTAAATAGACATATTAGGGGGTGCAGAATAAGTTTTTGGTGAGACCCATTTAAAAAGAGGGAAGTGTATAGGTAAAAATTGGGGGTGCATAAGTGATTTTTCCAGAACTTGCTAATTTCAGCTTTATTTAAAGGTGTTTTGTAATTTCAATCAATTTATTTTACCACCTTGAATGAGCTTAATCTTAACTTCAGCTGCATCAACAAATGTTAAAATATCCAAAAATAATTTATGCAGCTAAAAATCACTTTTTAACACATTTTTATCACATAAGCTCAAATAGCCTAATTGTTAGAATTATCAATTAAATCACTCTTTAAGCACATAAATCCAATTAAATACTCAGAATTAAACACTGAATGAGGGCAAAATACGCACTCATCACATGCCTATTTATAATTCCATTTCGTTTAACAAATCTACCTTTTAAAACTGAGAACCCATGTTGATATGCATACCTCTTATAAAAGGAGTATGCTTCTTCCTCACTGAGAAAAATCTGGTGAACAAAAGGCACAACATTTGCGTCCTCAAAATTTCTAATTTCATCGATTTCTTCTAAAAACTCATCAACAACGGGATTTTGTTCAATTATTATTTCTTCTAAATCTTGAACATGCTTTAATATTCCTAAACAATCATTTCATGGAAAATTATCTTCTATAGGTAATTCATTCAAATTAAAATTTATTTCATTATTGCTCTTATATATACCATTATCTCCATCCAATGTGCAATTTACCATCTACAAAGCATATTCAAAACAAAAAAGGAAAAATAATTTGAAAGAGTAATAAAAAGACAAAATTTTTCCACAAAAAAGTGTAATAATTTCATCACTGAAGATTTTTTTTTTTGCAAAACTTAAAGACACACCTTTCAAAGGTTTACAGTCTTCATATTTGAAACTTTCACTCTCAAAATCTCTTGAAGTGCCACCAGAGATATTTCTTTTTCTTTTTAGCAGAGACATTAAAAAACATGTGAATAGTCTCCCACTTAAACCCACTCAAAAGGAAAAAACCCTTGTGCATTTGTTTTCAGCCCATCCCCTACACAAAGAAGCTTTTCATTCTTTTTTTGCGTGCAGAGCAAAAGTCAAAGCAAAATAGCAATGATTGCACCCATCCAAAAGGGACTCTTTTATTTTCTGGCAGCTTTATCTTGCGTCCCACATAGCAACGGTCTGACCCTCACTTCAATTTGATTTTTAAAATTAATATTAGACCTAGCGGGGGCCGACCCTCACTTTTTGTTTTTTTTTAATAAATATAATAAGAAGAGACCTTCTACCTCACTCTTAATTAGCTCTCACTTTTTGTTTCTTTTTTAAATAAATATAATAAATATCGAGGGCTTGACTCTCTACTTTTATTTTTTTTTTCTTATTCATTATGTAGTATTGGTTAGTGTTGCTTTATTACCATGTACACAATGTAATTTATTTTTATCCGCTAACCAGAATCTCCATTAAAAATTACATTTCACAAAACCTTAATTAACCACAAATTAGAATTATCTACAAATCTAATATAATTTATTTTTGGTTGATGATAAATAAAATTATAATAAGAATGCAACTTCATTGGGCAAACTTACATTTTAAGTGCAATTCCAAATTCCAAATTCACTATAATGGCAAACAATTAATTTCTATTTAAGACAAACAATAAACATAAATTTATCATAATTGAAAGGATATAACAGTGCAAGAGAAAATACTAAAAGTTGAAATAAGGCTACATGAAAAAGTATACATAAATATTACATAAAATAAGAGAACACAATGTTCTATTTGAAAGGTAGATCTCTGGGCAAACATCATAGTGGCCAGTGTGTTGAATTAGCTACAAAAACAATAAAAATACTTAAAATGAATACAATACACATAGAAATAATTACAATGAGTGATGATAATATGTGAAGAGCAAATTATCTAATTTCGTGGGAGAAAGATGATTTGGTTTGAAAAGAATGGTATTATTTGAATGTGTTGGGTCCATTATTGATGATCTTATGCATTTCCCCTTTGCACATAAAAGATTGTAGGGACACACTCTTACTAGACTCATGAGAAGTGTGAGAAATAGACACAAGTATAGTGCAAACTAGACTTTGCATTATGGATATTGTATAAATAGATCACAAGTCAAACAAACAAAACCTATTTGCAAAAAAAAAGAATAACAAACAAAATAAATACAAAAGCATACCTAACAAATATTAAAAACAATACTTATTCATCTTCTTAACATAACAAATTCTTTAACCATATGCAAAAAACAAAATTTAAAATAATTTGCTCACTTTCGAGATAGCGCCAATGACCTCCATCATACACACTTCCTCTGCTCTGCACGACACATTCTTAGTGAGCTTCAACAATAACAAATCTAAATGCGAACAAAGGTATGAGAAGCATTTAATTCCAGATTTTATTTCCACAACATGACCAAATGGTTACAATGTACACTTATTTTCTAAAATGAAAGTATACTCTAATATAAAATTATAATCAAACTAAATTTTATTTTTTAAATTGTGTGATATAAATTATGTCATTATCACCAAATTTTACAATCTTAACAATTTAAACAAAAATATATTTTAGAATTTCTCCTCAATTTTAATTCCTTATTGTTTATTGGATTAATTATTCAAAATTTAACAATACAAACATGATGGTTTAGACCCTTACCATGAAACTTAACACAAACTGGAACACCCAGCTCTTTAGCAAGCTTTAGCAAAATCCGCCACCTTCATCGAGCTTTAACAACCTCCAAAGAAGCACAATCCAACTACAATAAACTACAATCAATCATCGGCTAATCACAATTTAGGTTTCTCAAACATATAATTTTTCTCAAACTCGAGATTGTTTACCTAATTTGGTATATTATAACTCAGATGTTAGTAGTAGCCATAAAGGACTGCAACTCTGGAAGCACAAATTCGAGGGGCAATTTTGAGACGACATCTTCGTGACAGAATGGTGGGAGCTTTCGCTTGCTTTTCTCTTCTCCTCCTCTAGCCTTTTTCTCCTCAATTCATGAACACTTCCTTGCCAAAAGAACCAGCAACCACCATGATATCTGCAATAGAAAGCAACTGTTAACTAAGATTAATAACATATTAACTACACATAGTCAACCAAACATACATATCGAAGAGGTCATCACGTAGTAGAAGGGAAATTTGGCTTCAACGTTATCAAAGTAAAAATATTCGGTCCCAACGAATCTTATGACTGCCTTAAAGAACCTAGTCTTAAACTTTTTAAGGGACTAGGTATAGGACGCCAGCAAGGAATGGTGGCTTTGGCCCACTAGGGATAACCAACTGACCAACTCTCTCGGTTGGGTGCTATAGTATTATAGAAACACTTGAGGAGAAGGTTTCAAATGGAACATATGGCAAATAAGTTTGGATGCTTGAATGGATGCCCAACTATTGGGATGTAGTTGGCTAGAGGCCACATTCAATACCCTCAAGATTCCCATTGTGAAGTCATCAAATGGCAGACATACATGTAAATTTGTTACTAAGGTTGAGTACATGTAGAAAAAGTCATGAGAATGACCTTCCCAGCCGTGACAAACATTATCCCCACTCTTGGCCTGCTTTATGCTTACAATGTGTTCATTTATAGTGCTAGCTATCATCTCAACTTTCTTACATAAGGCAACTATGGTTGAGGACTTTCGGAACCTAGACAATGGCAATTTGACTATAGGATCTACCCACTTATATCCTAGATGGTGTAATGCCGAAAACTCCTTGACACTAACGACGCGATCACTATTTCTGTAAGAACTAAAGCTACTAAGAGAGTTGGATACATTCCACTCTTCCTTTGAATCATTACGTCTACAGGAAAGAGAATAAGCAGAGGAGGATGACATACCTGGGGAGTGACTTAGTACAGTTTTTGAATGGGGGATGGCTCACTTCTGAAGCAGAATTCATGTTCCAACATGAGACCCCACCCCTATTTATAGTGGACCACGTGCAGACGTAATCTCCACTATCAGATCCAACTTCATTTAATGGTTGTCAAGGCACGACTTCCCATATTCCACTTACCACGTCCTACCATTATGACCACAACCTTTAATTATGCGCTGGGTCAATACCTTTTCCATTTCTCTAACACAACTTGCTAGCTCCAGGAGGCATGATGGGATGGGAACATCTCGACCTCAATGCATAGTCCCTAGTAGGAGCAACCAGGCTCCCTATTCTCTCTCCACTTGACTACGCATGTCATAGACTCTTGTTTCACTTTGTTCACAACGAGCCTAGGGGCCTAGTGTATTACGAAGCCATGATAATCTCGGCCTAGTGGGGTAGAGGGAAGTCATGGAGCTAGCACATGGAGCAGTTCGGGTATATCTCGACCCAAATAGGGGAAAGGGATCGTCTCGGCCCATTTGGTGATGAAAAGGTCGTATATATCTCGGTCCAAACAAGGTTAAGGGAGCATTTCAGCCCATAACAGGGATAGTCAATGTACAAGTATGCAAGTGGGGACGCTCAATAATGCTCAATCCTAGGCGGTGAGAAATATAATGATCCTTGGCAGTTACAATGTAGTATCCATGAGGCATATCAGTTTTGATGAAAATAATAGGAACGATCAACAAGTAGTAATGATAAGATTGAGATCAAGTAATATAAAATAGGGTCTAGTGGATAAAGGTAGAGGTACATTTTACTCACATTCTTACATACAGATGATATTGAAGTGTTATCAATGTAACATCCCATCCGGATATTACGAATTTACTTAATAAACTAAGATAATAATATTATATGCTCATTTATTAAGCTCCATTTTCCAAAACATGGGAAATATAAAACTTTTATTCCATCCGAAGTTAACTCAAATCCATAAAATTTAAAACTCAATTATAATGTCTACGGGTAGTAATATGAAATATTACAAATTCTTTAAAAACTCATAAAATATAAAACTCTGAGAAAGTCCTCTCCCAACTAGCCCCGCTCTGGCTCTATGCCTCACCAAATCCACCTGCAACATCGACTACTCCCGTGTACCGCGTACACGATCATCGCCAAACACAAGCTGATAGGGTGAGCTAACAGAATAAAATATATGCATAAATTTATATAACAAAACACACACAAATCCAAGGATCATCATCCTTTGATCTCATATCACATGGCCACCACCATGTAATCCATGTTCTACGTCTTTGGTTGATAATCTCAAGCTATCGTTGTTGTCTAACCTACAAGCCACCACTGGTAGAACACATGCGGGAACACTCGTTATTTCCTGCCACAACTCGAAGAATGCTCGTGTTACGCTCCATCCTGAGTCACAACTACAGGAATACTCCAGCATCTGACCCTTGAGATATCGCCCAAGGCCTCGTAGACCACACACATCCAAAGCAAGCAAAACACGATGTCTGCTTCATCAAAAGTCGCCTGGCGCTCCACATGAGTCGCCAGGCGCAAAAGACTTCTAGATCGCTTGGCGGGGGATACGTGCCGCTAAGCGCCAAGCGCCTCTAATGCTACTGTTTCTACAACTATCATCTGGCGGGATAACCCTTATCGCCAAACGCCACACACTTCAATTCTCTACTGGTCTAGTAGCTTTCGCTTGGCGGTCGAACACCATCGTAAGGCGCTACACCAGTACTTGCGCAGTACTAGCTTTTAATCACCTAGAACAAAGTAAAATCAATCCCTTCATATTTCATATATATTCTTCCCTTTTAAACCTATGCTAGCACTCAATTCTAACTTATGAATAACGCATGCTCAAACAAGTATAAGCAGCAGCATTCTAATAATTTAAGCACATGATCTTGGCACCAATGCAAATTAATATTGACACACACGCATTCACCAATAACCAATTCTCAACATGTGACTAACCTAAAGGGACATTCAAATTGATAGAGGTTTACCACACAACCCAATCCTGCTTCATTAGAAGTTACTTGAAATTATCAAGAGCTTATTCATGTATTTTAAATACTCCAAAATCAACAATATTGAGTAACGTATATCTCTGGCTACTGACCTCCAAAATAAATCTCCACCGTTCAAATTGAAGAACTACGTGTTGTGGACCACATGTCAAAATTTCACCTAAATTGCACGGTTAACGAACCGGGAAATGCAATTTTACGAAAATTGCGCGAACCAGAAAAATGGTGGCCCTTAGCGCCTAGAAATTAGGAAGGTAGCACCTGGCGGTACAAAAATGGCGCCCAACGGTTCCGGTAGTGCGAAAAGTACGAAAAATAGCGTTTTTCGTGAATAGAACACCCCTGCGTCGCCTGGCGAAAGCTCTTCACCACCAGGCGGTTTTTTAACAGTAACCCAAAAACTTAGTTGTTTTAACGTGAGTCGCCTGGCAACAATTCATGCGCCGCCAGGTGCTGCATACAATTCTGGAAAAAATCCCAAATTGTTCTACATCTGCGTAATCCCTAAAACCCCAAATCAACAATTCTAGCATTCGTCTTGACATAATTATATTGTTCCCACATCATATTTATTCAATTCGGATTATTTTTGTATAATTATCACGTGTAGAATTTAGCCTCATTCTCACAAAATCCCAAAGCGCGTCCCGTCAGTCACAGAATGTAATTTCCACTACTGCAGCGTTTATCGCCTGGCGGCAAGTATGCGCCGCCAGGCGGCACATCAAATTCTGGGCAAACCCCAGATTTTTCCCGCACCCATGATGAACACTAAACCCCCAAATCTCGTTCTAGTCAATCAAGCGCATAAATTACAAACAAATCGATTTCATAAGTTTATACATTCAAATCATGCACATGCACCTTGCTCATTATCCAACCATCACAGAATCCATATTGAATCGTTGAACAAGAACACAAGGGTTCGTGTCGCTTGGCGGAGTCACCCTTGCCGCCAGGCGGTTCATCTCAAAACCTAGAAATGGGTGTCACTCTCAAGCATCGCCTGGCAGGCCTCCAAAGCCACCAGGCGGTTTTTGGAAAATTTTCAGAAACTCGACCAGTGGAAAATTAACGCAAAATAGGCACCCAAACATACATCATACAACTTAAATCATACAATTTCATATAGACAATTAAAGCAACTCCCCTAACCTGGATATCCTTGCTCCCAAGACAATTTGTTGCAATTCTTTATGATCTCCAATGGTCTCCCTTTGACTCTCCACCCAAAAACTCTAAATCTCTCTGTAATCCAAATCTAGTGCTCTCAAAATCTGCAGCCCATTACCCTCACAACAATACAGTGTTGTTTTCCTCTCTAATTCCCTTCTCTCTCACCATTAAAACCCAATAATTACCCCATTTACTCAAAAAAACGAAAATTACTTGGAGTAAGGTTAATGGTCATTCAAGAGCCATTATTAGATGGTTTTCCATCCCTTCCTTGGCTGCCTATTCAGCTAGGGTTTCCTCCACCCTTTCACATTCATGCCAAAAATTAGTTTAGCAAAAAGAAAGCTTAATTTGGGTTAACCAAGGTTTGAACCCATAACCCCTCAATCACAAAGAAAATTGCACAACCAATTCAACCAATTCATATTTCATAATAATTCTTATAATTCTAAGGTTTTGTTATCACTCAACATGATCATGCACATAAATAAAATATAACAATTAAATAACAGATAAATGGCATACATAATACTCAAACCTAAGTCCTCTCACATAAACCAAGCACTCTCAACCATTTGAACTAGTACTTTTCCACATCATAACAATCTCCATTAAATGCCATAAAGGCTCTCCTACCCGTATTTATTAAATAATTATTTATTTAATTATTTAAATTTCACGGGTCTTACAATCAGCTTGAGCGTCAGAATACCTATAGGTATCCATCCTCCAGATGCATCACCAGGCACAGTCCAAAGGCAAGTCCTGTTGACAAAAGGTGGAAGGTCGAAAGTTCTTGAAATTGCTTGGTTTCATACAAGAACAAATATATTGTTGTGGTTTTTCTTATATGATATATCTATGCTCTATTAATATTTATTAATACTTAATCATTTATGAAATTCTTGTTTCAAAGAATCACTCGAGACTAATATCATAATACTCATCAAACGTAAACGTGTGAATTTGTAAGAAATATATTGTTTCAAATAAACACACTCTTGAGCTAACCATTATCACTCAAAGGAACTTAATATATGATTGGTAGGATCCCATGGAAAATTGTGTCAGTCAATTTTGGTTTTAGCCTTAATTAGTTTTGATGTTTGTCTTTGTTAATTTTGGTACTTGTCCTAATCAATTTTATTTCTTATTCCAGTAAGTTTTTGTTTGCTCATGGTTCAACATGTTTAACCACATTATTAATATGCCTAACCATTTTAAGAGTAACAATTACCTCCAATAGTTAAACTACAAGCATTCATGTCACTCTTGGCTGCTAAACCACCTTAAAAACAACAATTAGCTCCTATGATGCAACTATCAACATTGTGGTCGCTCTTGACTATATGAATAAAATGATGGATGATACTCACTTAGTTCTAAAGACACTTGCGTTAATGTTTATACTTATTGTATCACTTGTGAAAAATCATCATCTTAACGATCATGGTTACATATAACAATTTAAGATATAATAATAATAATAATAAAACATCAAATTGGTTTAAAACAACATTAACATACTATTACTAGTTATAAAAGATAAGAATATTACATCTCCAAACAAGAAAAAGAAGAAAATTTCAAAACTTACTTAATATTTAATATAAAATACAAGTTTGGACAAAGAACTAAAAAGCAACAAGTAATAGAGAGGGAATGTTAAACTGATAGATGCTAGAGAACAAAGATGAATTCTCATTAGCATTTGTGTAGAGTACATATGGTGTTTTATACTGAAACAAGAAACTACTATAACTAATTGTAATAGACAACTAGTTTCTAACAGATAATATTTGGTTTATAATAACACACCCTCCTAAACCATATTATCTAGAAATATTAACCCCAACATGCTTCTCAACTTCTCGAATCTGTGGTGTCTTAATGGCTTAGTGAAAATGTCAATTCTGTTCTTCATGACTTGATCACACAGGAAGTGATATTTTGTCTCAATATGTTTGCTTTTTCTGTGGCATACTGGATTCTTTGATAAGTCTATGGCAGACTTATTATCTACGAACATTTGAATAGGCCTTTTATAGTTTATCTTCAAGTCTTTTAACACATATTCCAACCACAAACATTGGCACGCTGCCTCTCCAGATGCAATATACTCAGCCTCACATGAGGAGAGAGTAACTACACTTTGTTTCTTCGAGCACCATGACAATAGCGTAGTCATATACTTGAACTTCCTTTCAACTTTGTCACCACATCAATCTGCATCTGATCATGCTTCCAACATAATGTCACACTGTTTTATTTTCCTTGGGTAGAATAGAACCAATTTGGTTGTTCCTTTCAAGTATCTTAGGATGTGCTTTGATGTAAGAAGATGTGGAGTCCTTGGATCAGTCATGAACCTGCTCACAAGACCAACCCCGTAACTAATGTCAGGTCTGCTATTGGAAATGTACCTGAGTAATCCTAGAAGTTGTTTGTATAGTGTTGCATCAACATGTTTTTCATTCAATTCCTTTGTCAGCTTCAAATTTGCTATGACTGGTATTGGGACAACATTTCAATTTGTCATTTGGAACTTCTTCAACACTTCTTTTATGTATCTCTTCTGATGCAACATGACTCCAGTAAGTGTGTGCACTATCTCAAGACCCAGAAAATAGTCAATAATTTTCAGATCTGTCATTTCGAACGCAACCTTCACATTCTCCTTAAATTGCTCAATCTCAGCTTCTTCATCACTAGTCACCATCAAGTCATCAACATATAAACACACAACCAACAACTTCTGTTGTGAGCCTTCCTTTACATAGATTCCAAACTCAACACTGCATCTATTGAATCCTTGTTTCAACAAGAATGAGTCTATGCATTTATTCCAGGCTCGAGGTGTCTGCCTGCTTAAGTTCATAAAGTGCCTTCCGAAGCTTGTAAACCTTGTTTTCTACTCCAATAACCTCAAACCCAAGTGGCTGCCTCACATACACTTCTTCTTCTAAAGGCTCGTTCAAAAACTCGAATTTGACATCTAGTTAGCATATTTTCCAACTCTTCCAACTAGCTACTACAAGTAGTAGTCTTATTGTCTCCATATGTGCCACTAGTGCATAGACTTCAGTGAAGTCAATCCCTTGTCTCTGCAAAAAAACATTTAGCAACCAACCTTGCCTTGTATTTGGAAACTGTTCCATCTGGTCTGGATTTGATTTTAAAGACCCACTTCACATCAATAGGTTTCTTGTGTTTTGGCACATCTACAAGTTCCCATGTTCTATTTTTTTCAATAGCCTCTAAGTCCTCAATCATAGCTTTCTTCCATTCTCTAACATCAATAGCTTACTTCCATGAGATTAGTTCCATATCCGCAAGAAAAGCTAGATGTGTCAGTTTTCCACTGTCAGTGACTTCACTATCATGAAGAATTTCATGATCAGTGAGCCTTGTTGAAGGAAAACGAATACACTGAGACCTTCTTACTCCTGCACTAGCTATACTATTTTTTGCATTCCCTCGAGGTTTAGTAATTGCATCCTCCAAAACACAAGGAATGCTCGAATGATCTTCACCTTTTCAATTCCACTTGGCAGTTTCAATAACTAATGTGTCTCTGCTAATTACAACAGAATGTGTCACAGGATTGTATAAAATGTATGTGCCAGTTGGGTGGTAGCCAATGAAGATGAGGGCCTCACTTTTATCATCTAGCTTTTTCCTCTTCTCATTTGGAACATGTCTATATGGAAGAGACCTAAAAACCCAAAAATGATGTACCATTGGCTTATCACCAGCCCAAGCTTCTTTAGAAGTGCAATTCTGTAATCCTTTTGTAGGGTAACGATTCAGAATATACCCAATAGTAGAAACTACTTTAGCCTATAAATAGTGAGGTAAATTCTTTCCTCTTAGCATGCACCTTGTCATGTCTAATAGAGTTATGTTTCTTCAATCAGCCAAGCCATTATGCTGAGGGGTGTAGGGGGCTGTCACCTCATGTTCTATGCCTTTGTGTACACAAAATTCAAAAAACTCTTTGGAATTGAATTCACCTCCCCCATCATTCGTGAGAATCTTCACCCTCCATTCAGATTGTCGCTCAAACAAACTGCAAAACTTATTGAAATAGGAGAAGGCTTCTTACTTCTCTTTTAACACATACAACCATATCTTCCTAAGTAAATTCATCCACGAAAATGATGAAATACTTGTTTCCTCCGATTGAAGTTTCACTTAAAGGTCCACACAAATCTGAATATATTACTCCAAGTGGTTGTTTAGCCCTATGAAATTGTTTTCTTGAACTCTTTCCGATGGTGCTTGCCTATTACACATCCTTCACAAACCTTCTTGGGAGATTTTATGGTTGGTATCCCACTCACCATCTTACTGTCACCAAGCAATTGTAAGCTTTTGTTTAGGTGACCTAACGATAATGCCACAACCAATCTTCTTTATTGGTTTGGACAACATTCATACACTGCACTATTGTTGTATTCAGGTTAATTTTGAATGTTCGATTCTTTGACAAGGGTGCTGCAAACAACAACCGTTTTGTCTCATCATATACCTTGATACACTTCTTCTCCATACTCATCGTGTACCCCTTTTCCAACAACTTTCCTAAACTCAACAAGTTGTTTTTCATGGTTGGGACATATAGTACGTCGTTCATAACTGTAATCTTTCCATCTTTCTTGGTTAACACAACCTTCTCAATACCTTCTACATTTATTGAACTATTGTCAGCAAACTTGATGGTGCTCTTGGTACTAGAATCCAACTCCACTAGCCACTATTTGTTGCTTGTCATATGATTAGAGCAACCCGTGTCGAAGTACCATGTTTGATCACCTTTTTCATTATCCATGGTGGTCACCATCAGTACGACCTGATCTGAATTGGAGCTCTCTTCATCATGTACAAGTGAGCTTCTTCACTCTTCTTGCCCTTCTTGCTTTGAGAGGAATCATTGTGCCAACACTTAAACGAGTAATGTCTGAATTTATCACAGACATAGCACTCACTTTCTTGTGATCAACATATTTCCTCTCTCGACCTCCTCTGTATTGTTTACCACCTCTGTATTTGGAGCCTTCCTTCTATTCAGAAGCGTTATCAGCTTGATCTGACGTCTCTCTAGCTTTGCTCGAGCCTCTGCCACCTTTAAATCTTCCTCTATTCCCTCTTCTTCCTCTTCCTCTTGATCTATTACTTGTTCTTCTGGCCTGCAAAGCCTGTTAAGTCACTGTATCAATATTCTTTCTCTCAAGAATCCATTGTTCATGGGCTTTTAGGCAATTATGTAATTCTTCCACCGTCATCTTCTCCAAATCCCTAGTTTCCTCAATAGCAAACTTTATGTGATCATATTGAGGGGTTAGGGTCCGCAACATCTTTTCCACCATTTTGCTATCTTCAACACTCTCATCACAGGCCCTCATATTATTGACGAGAACATGGAGCCTCCTGAAGTATTCAGCCACCGTCTCGTGCCCTATCATTGCAAGTAACATGTCCCACGCTTCTTTGGTCGTGGTTGCCTTTGAAATCTTCTGACACACATTGGTTGTTACGCATTGGTGCAGTAGCATTCTTGCTTTGCAATCCAGCTTCTTCTTCTCTCGATATACTTTCTTTGCTTCGTCGTAAACATTCTTTGATGGTTCTTTAATTCTGACTTTGACAATCTCGTCCACTTCTTGAAAACCCAAGATGGCTTCCATCTTTACACACCAGTCGTTGTACCTCGTTCCATCAAAGACAAGAAGAGTACCTGACATCACACTGCCTGCAACCATAATTGTTCTATGCCGAACACCTGTTCTGCACCTTACTACTCTTGCTCGATCCCTCTTGGGAACCTTGCTCCTGATACCACTATGTTGGGACAAAGAACTAAAGCAACAAGTAACAGAGAGGGAATGATAAACTGATAGATGCAAGAGAACAAAAATGAATTCTCATTAGTATTTGTGTAGAGTACATATGTTGTACTGAAACAAGAAATTACTATAATTAACTGTAATAGAAAATTAGTTTCTAACAAATAATATTTGGTTTACTACAACAATACAATGTATACAAAACGAGTTTTTTTTTTTTCGAAGACTAAAGATGTAAATTTAGATATACAATATCTATCCCTAATAAAGTTCCATATTTTATTTTAAAATATTTCAAGTCCATATATATATATATATATATATATATATATATATATATATATATATAGAGAGAGAGAGAGAGAGAGAGAGAGAGATATATATAAA
>Ga0209589_1009806_pt1 | contig 14253 bp, 6 predicted proteins | sample CowpeawhiteBW_FD_187525 | JGI IMG/M metagenome (GOLD analysis project Ga0209589, IMG submission 187525) | Root nodule microbial communities of legume samples collected from California USA - Cow pea white BW (SPAdes) (version 2) | ecosystem: Host-associated > Plants > Roots > Nodule | place: USA... | reverse complement strand
TTTCTTAGTTATTTTGGATTCTACACATACATCACATTTACCACTTTGTTTATCATGCATATTAATTAATCCTAGTCGTTGCAATTTCATAACATACGAGGAATTCACATGTCCTAATCTAGCATGTCACACATCATATGAGTCAATGATATAAGCAGAAGAACATGATTCATTTATAATTTCTGAAATATTGAGTACAAAAAGACCTTGATCACAATATCCCTTCCTCACAAAAACATTATTTTTTTGTCATTACAATCTTGTCAGATTCGAATGACACTTTAACCCCCACTTTTCCCAGTAATGCTACAGAGATTAGATTAACTCTGATAGAGGGTACATGTAGAACATCACTCAAGGCCAGAGTCTTCCAAGATGTAAGTTTTAGAAGAACCTTTCCTTTTCCAAGGATTGGAGTTGTCCTGGAATCACCAAGGTAAACATGTTCTTCTCCATCCCCTACACTAATGTAGGAGGTAAAAGCACTCCTGTTTGCACAGATGTGCCTGGTAGCACCAGAGTCTTCCACCCACTTGCTCACATTGGTCGTCAGATTTACTTGAGAAACGACCGCAACTATAGTATCTTCCCCTTGGGCTATATTTGCCTTAGAAGGATTGTCGTTTCTTGCTTTGCGCCTGCATTAAGGTGCATGATGGCTTGACTTCCCACATACGAAGCAATTACCCTTTTTCTTAAAGACGGGGTTAGATCCATTGGGACGGGAATTTCGAAAGTTATTTTTTCTTTTGTGATCAAGTTTGTTCTCGTACCTTTTTGAAGTAGGTTTGTCTTCTACCATGTTTGCCTTTGCAGATGGTGCTTTGGCCCTTGCAGTAGCACTCTCTTTCTTGTTGGTGTCTTCTATTATGATGTGTGTAATGAGCTCTTGAAGCGTCATTTGCTTGTGTCTATGTTTCAACTGTTGTTTATAGTCATTCTAGGATGACGACAATTTCTCTATCAAAAGTTCTGAAACAAACTCATCAGGCAGAAGTATGTTCTCTGCTTTGATATCTTCAAGTAACTTGTGATATTCGTTGATTTGAATCTTTATGTCTTTATCTTCGATCATCTCCCAACGGTAGTAATTCCCTATGACGAACCTTTGTCGGATGACGTACTCAGTAGTATATTTGAGAATCAACAAATCCCAAATTTCTTTCGCTTCCTTATATGAGCAATACACATCGAACAAATCATTAGACAAGGTGCTAAGTAAGGTGTGTCGGCATACCTTGTTTGCATAAGTCCAATCTTCAACTTGTTTGGCACTGGATTCGTCAAGTTTTGAAGTTGAGAGAGCCATAACTACTCCATACATGTCTAGAAGAGTAGACACACGTTCTTGCCAGCGTCGAAAGTTCTGCCTAGAGAATACCTCAATTTTTGATACATTCGGAAATGGTTTCGCAAAGAAGGTCGGAGTTCCGGAACTATTTTGATTCTCCAACGTAGTAGAGTTGTTGTTGTTGTCAGCCATAAGTCCTTAAGATTATTGTAAATAACAGACAAATCATGAACAAAAGGTACTTCCTGAGGTGTGTAAAATCAATGCCCTTAAGGACTTATCCACGGTGTGTTGCACAAGCCCCCCAAGATACAACAGGAACTTCTCGGATCTTCCGAGGATCTCAGAACTAGCAAGAAAGTACTCTTGAAAGAGTAAATAATTAGACCCAAAATAAGGAGGGAAAAGAAGAACTAGAAAATATAGTAGAAGATATAGAAGAGAAGAAAGAAAGCTCAAGTGGTGTGTCTTTGGAAGAGGCAAATGACATCTATTTATAGATGGGGGAGGAGCATGCAAACCCATGGCCAATTGAGAAAGCAACGGTAATCTTTTAAAACCACAATCAAAACGGTTCTTAACATTATGGCCAAATCCAAACTGAAAAATGCAAATTTATGAGTGCAGCAACGTAACATTAAAATGTCGTTTCACATCTTTTGAAATGGAATAATAACGTTTGTATACAACAAAGAGAAGGTCAATAGGTCAATTCACAATATATAAGTGGTGCAAGCCTCACCTTACAAGTCGATTTTGTAAGAGTGAGTTATGTTTAAAGTCTACTTCTTAACATAGTATCAAAGTCATGTGTTATAGTCAATCCTATAGTGAAATTTTTGTTTGTTTGTTGGGTCTATTATTCCATCCGCTATTGAACCACCCATTAATGTATGGTTCCATGTTCGAAATGTATATGTCTCGATGTAAGGAAGATGTATTGGAAGTCCCACATTGAGTAGAGATAAAGCCAACTTACAATATATCATAAGTGGATACAAACCTTACCTTACAAGCTGATTTTGTAGAATTAAGTTAGACTTAAAATCATTTAATGGGTCAATAAAATAAGAACTTATTTAGGAGTGAGTTGAAACTAACTCATGAATTATACTTAACATCTCTATTTGCAAGAAAAGTTGTTAATGTATATTTATCTTGCTCTAATTTTATTAGAATATCTATTGTGATATAAATTCAAAATTTAAAGAATTTTTTCTTAATGAGATTTGAAAAGAAAATCATTGAATCAAGGAAGATACAAGTATAAATATAATAATGGGTTAATGGATATACTAATGGGTCACTAATTTTTAACTGATTACATGTTAAAAAATACCAATTATATACATAAGTAATTTAATGGCTAAAGTCCTTTTTAGTCCTTTAATTCATTTGAAAAATTCAATTAGCTACATAATTTTTATTTGATTCAATTAAGTTCTATAGTTTTTAAAAATGATACACAAGCTTGTCGTCCACCATTTCTTCTCCCCACGAGCTTGTCGTCGATCATTGTTGGGCCCAAACAAAATGCTTGAAAATGAGGAGTTTGAAAGCAATGTTAGCATCATGCAAAATCATTTACCAAGCTCTTCAAATCAAGCTCAAACAGTGGTTACAAGGCGCCACCATGACCCGTTCCTCATCACCTCATTCATCTCCTTTGCCACCAACCACCTCTACCATTATCACCTTCTCTTCTCCCAAATCCCCATCTATAACCTCTTCCTCTCAACTTCCTCATCAGAGTCTTTTCTCTCTCCTAAACTCCTCACCACTCCCTTGTTCTCTTAAGGTCAATGCTTTCTTCCTCCCCACCCATCTCCCTGGACTCTTTAGTGAGTGCATATGCTATGCATGGAGAAGTTGAGGTTGCTAGAAGGTTTTTTCTATCAATGAGTGAGAGAAATGTGGTTTCTTGAATGAACATGATTAGTGGTTTCAGGGAGCATTTGAGTTGTTTGTGGAGTTGGAGGGTTTAAGGATCATTACATCTGAACCCCAACTCATGAAAGATTTCATAGGTGCAACAATGAAGGATTTGCCCTAATAAAAGAAAATCCCCCTTTTCATTCTCAATTCTTACCCTAATAGTTATAAATAAAAAATCCATATCAAAAAACAAATTACATTCCCACGTTGCACACACCTGCCACCTATGCAATCCTTTTCACTTTACCATTAATGATTTATCGTCATCATCAATTAAGACCAAATTGGATCATTTTAAAAAATTAAAAGACTTAATTGAACCAGATAAAAAGTTGGGGTCTAATTAAATTTTTGAAACAAATTAAAGGATCAAATAAGGATTTTAGCCTAATTTAATTGATTCATGTCCTATATTTAAAATCATATCACCGTAACAAATTACCTAATATGTTATATACCAAATAAAATTCATAAAAATATAAATGTATGCTCAAAATTTAAGAGCTTTTTCATTATAATCTACCTGATATCCAAAATATCCTAGAAGATATTAAAATTTACAATATTATAAGTCATAATCATTATACAACTTTATTTAAAATACTAAAAGTAAATAGTTAATCTAAACCAAGTTAGAAGAATTGGATAACCTAATTTGATAAAAATTAATCTAGTCAACGTGAGTTATGCTATAATTAACTTAATAATTAAGATATCATCAATTTTCAATTAGTCCATTTAGTAATCCAAGTTTTCCAACATTCTTCACAAATTACTAAATAGTCCACAAATCGTATATTATTTTTTCCAAATTGTAAAAACTCATAAAATAGTTGGGAGTAAAAGTAATTTTTATGAAGCTTGATTTTTTAATATTAAAATGCAGAGGTTATAAATATAAAAGATCGTTTATTCAAGTTCATTTTAAAATACCATCACCTCTTTAGACTTTTCTCTCTTTTCTTTCTTCAACTTCTCGTTGAGTTTATAATCGACATGTTTATCTATTTAAAAATTAGAGTTTGTTATAGGAATTATGAGGCCTGGTAAAAAAATCATAGCCGACCAAAAGTTCATTTGAGTAAGTTCCTTTATACTTTTCTTCATAAGACATTTATTTATTTTGTAAAGTTCTACATAAATGAGTATAGAGTCGTTTCATGTGACTTAAAATGTTTCAAGATGAATATCTGTTTGTATAGGATTGTTAGAGTATGCTATCATTGATTTGAGTTTTTTTGTATAGGCATAGTATCATATGAGAGTAAAAACTCTTGGAACTTTGTCAGAATCAAGAAACTTAGTTTAGGTAAGATAAGATAGCTTATATTTTCTATTGGTATTATAAGTTAGATAATTTGATTCTAAGAGTTTTGCAATCATCACACTTGAATTATGTTATTTGATGGTTTTTAATGTTTGCTAATTGTTAAATATTAAAATTAGATGCTAACTTGAGATACTTTTATATGATGTGACTAGTATTTTAGTTGGATATATTAGTTTGGTCAAATTGGCTTAGTGTGTGTGTGTGTTTGTGTGTCAAAATAATTTCTTAAGATGTATAAAAAAATCATTTAGCTAGGTTCAATCATCAAAGTAAAGAGTAATATCTAGACTCTCCTCCTTCTCTACAACAATAATTAAAGTGAAACATCATATATCTCAACTAGTAGTGACAAGGTTAACTTCACTAGCTCCCTAAGTATGATCCTATTTCATATCACACTGTTTGCCTTGTGAAGCCTCATTCAACTCTCACCACCTAGTGATCTTTCAATATGTGAGTTAGATACTAGTAAAGTCAGGATAGTCTCATACAACAAGTCCCCTTTAATACATTTGGACTTAACCTAAATTAGCATTTTGTTGTCGGTTGCACAATTATCCCATGGCGGAGGTCAGGTGGACCAAGTCACAATCCAAGTGTGGAATCCCTAGGGGGACAATTGTTGATGGAGAGTTTGTTGGATGCATGTGGCATTAATTGTCCCGTTGTAAGGCCAAATGGGCCAAGTCACAACCAAATTATGGCGCTTCGGCTGTTATGCTCTTAAGTAAAAAGAGTTGCGCCCTAACTAATAGCTATGGTTTTTGGCTTCATGGTAAGCGCTCGATCCAACACATTTTCCCTTGGAAATAACCAATTTGATAACCATGACACACTAAAAATCGTCATGCATACACACCCATCGTCAAACACATGGAAAATAATCATAATTATAAAAGGTAGCATACAAGGAAAACCCTTTAGCAAGATATAAACTACTCCTAGTATGGAAAAATGTCAAAGTTATTGCCCAACATCAGGCAACAAACAAACCTGTTTTATGCAATTTGGGTATTTTCTCATCCTCCCTAAGTTTCCACTTTCTAGTTCACATGTTTTTAATCTTTTTAAACTAAGGTACTTAAGTAATATAAGGCTTGTAAGGAAACTAACTCATCATATAACATAAAAAACATTCATTCCTACAAATCCAAACAATAATATTACCATACAAACATCAAAGTCACGTTCATTCATTTTTTCCATCTTATAGGCTAACTCTTTCCTACATACTTATGCAATTTCATATGAATACATTAACAACCACTCTTTAACTTTTCTAGATCAACAGTTCTACCATACCATCTTAAAACCACACTCATTTGTATTTTTTCTTTTACGTCAATCTTTCCTATGATCACAGTCATACCCATTTCATTTTGAATAACAAAACCAACCACAATCAAGATGTTCAAATCAACATTTTTCTCATCACATTTATAAGAAATTCACAATTCAAATCAAATCACCTTTCCGCCAAGAATTACTTAACCACACCAATACTCAAATTATTATCACAATCAAACAGCGTACATCAAAATCACCTTTCTCATAAAATTACTCTCAAAATACATCAAGCATATAACTACAATATTCATATAATAGATTTTTCATCAAAATTCAACAATAAGATCTCACATTTTCAATTAAATTAACTTTTCTTACCTAATAGGTTTGTCTAACCTTGCTCTCCTCCCTAAAACAGTGTCACATGCAAAAGTTATTCTATCTACATAATCAAAAGCTTAATCAATGATGAAGACAAAATTTTAGGATCATAAAGAGAGAGGGTTTCACTAAAAATTAAAAGAGACAACATGCAACTAAGAATGAGCTTGCATGCTAGGGAAACATATTCCTCTTATAAAGGAAAGAGCAAAAATTCAAACTTACCTAAAAGAAGATTTGAAAAGGAGCTTTAATAGAGTTTTTGGCACTGATTAATTATGTGATGTTGAATCTTATAACAGATGAAAGCTTAATAAAAGATTTGGAAGATAAAAATGGAGGTTTTTTAGAAAGAAGTTTTTCTTTTTCTAAAAAAAAGGAATAATATAGTTTGGAAAAATTTATGAGAAAAATATATGATTCTCACACATTTAAATAAAAATATATATATGATATCAAATTTTAAACAATTATTCGTTTATTTATTTTTTTCACTAATAAATTTATTATAATTAGTTTGTTCTTTTTTAAATATGATTTACTAATAATTATTAAAAGTAAACGTTAGTTAAATACCATAATACTCCATTTACAAGCAAATAATCAAATATATGTATTTAGTACTTGCAAATATTTATTAACGATAACTATTACACAAATTTTATTCTGGTAAGAATGTTTGTGCCTTCTATTTACAATTCACTTATTAATTGTTAAATAAACACTAGTTGCATGAAGTTACTATAATAATGAAATTATGAAATAACGTGATGAATAGTTAATAAAAACCAACATCATTGGGAACTGAAAAGCACAACTATACAAGGATATATGTAACATGCCATGCCAGGTTGTGTTTGTTAAAACAAATTGTTGACTTTTGTCGGTACAAGAGCCCTTCTCTGTTTTTTGTATGGAACAGTAACATATTTTCTTTCGAGTACTTATTTATATTTTTGTAAAATTTATTATTGAATTTTATCTTCTAAGTTAAAAAATTATATACATTTATAAAATTTATTATTGAATTTTATCTTCTAAGTTAAAAAATTATATACATTTTACATTTCCATAAACTGAATGTCAAAGTTTTAATAATATGATACGGTGGTCCATATAAATGACATAAAATTTAGAATTATGCATAATTTATATTCTTATTAATTGAATTAGCGTAAATACAGGCACTATTGTGTCTTTGTATACATATTTTTTAGATATGAATGATATTATATTGATAAGTGATAACAGTATAATGTTATTAAGTTAATATATAAAATAAATGTATATTTATTAAAAATAAAATAAAATGAATAGAGAATAATTGTTGATGAATAAAAAAAAAATCTGTTTTATAAAAAATAAATAAAAATAACAGTTAATTTTGAAAAAAATTAATAAATAATTATATTTTAAAAGATATAATTCGTATTATTAAATATAAATACAAAAGAAAAAATCTTTTTTATATATTATTATAAATATCAAACTTCTAACAATATGATAACGTGACCCATATAAAATGACAGGAAAAATTATCTGAAATCTAGAACGAAATACACATTATATCTTAAAATCAACAACTAATAAATTCAAATGAGAATTGTATCATCAAAACATTAAGATTTTAATTCATGTTATAAGTTTAGAACATTACTACAAGGTTATGCTAACCAGTGTTTTGATAACATGTCTTAAATTTTACAAAAGTGCACATCTTAAATTTTACAAAAGTGCACATTTTACTTTATTTAAAGAATAAAAATATTCATAAGTGATATAAAGTTTTAATTAATAATTTATTTGATACATACCTATAAAAAAATAAAAAAATAATCAAATAATAAAATAACTATATTTTAATATTATTAAAATTTAAAATGTAATTAAACATGAAAAAGAAAATTAATTTGAACGGGTGACAATATATTATGAAGAAAAGGAAAATTTTTTCAAATGAATGCAATATTTTCATCACAAAAGATTTTGAAAAAGATTATAATTTTCAAAAAGACTTTTTTTTTTTCAAAAATTAAATACTGTACTTTTCAAACATTTCAAACTTCTATCAAGATATTCTTCAAGTATCAAGTATCAGAAAGATATTTTTCTCTTATATTTTAGTAAAAGCCTTATAAATTTTAAAGTGTTTATAAAATTTGTTATATAAATTTATATTATTTTAATTAATAAAATTAATTATTTCAATCTCAATATAAAAATGATAAAATAAAAAAATTATTAATTATATCTTAATCAGTGACCAAGCATTCTCCCTACCGTAAACCTTTTTTCCACTCCAACTTGCATATATACTATTTCAAACCAATTATGCGCTTGAAGTTGTTTTTTAACTAATTCATATAGATACTGTATTAATATATTATAAAAAAAAGTTAAATATGTTTTTAGTCCCTTAAGTTTCAGTGAAATTTGGAATTAGTTTCTCTTCAAAATGTTTGACCAATTTGGTCCTCCATCTTTTAAAATGCGTGAATTAATCTTTTTAACCAAATTTTATTAAGTTTATTTGACGTTTTAAGCGCATTTCATTATAGTATTTGAATTGTTTACACCGACACATTTTCGCTTTAATATTAACTCAAATATTATCATAAAATGTGTGTAAAATGTCCAAATAAATTTACAAAATTTAGTAAGAAGGACTAAATCTACACATTTTTAAAGATAAAGTGTTAGATTGGTATAAAGTTCCAAAAAGAAATTAATTCCAAAATTCACTTGAGGACAAAAACATATTTAACTTAAAAAAAAAAGGCAAGAAGAGATTAAACCAACTACATATTTATCTATATTAACAATTTAATTCGTCAGTCTTAATAAAATGTAATAATAAATAAAGAATAACGTACTTCGAATCTATTTATAATTTTTTTTAGAGCCATTTTTTCTCTGCACTCAATTTTAACTCTATCTTTTTAAAACTCAAACAAATTGCTTCTTACATTCAGTTATACAACGATTCTTGTTTTCGTACAATAAATGCATTTTAACAAACAACTTAAATTGAAGGGATAGTTATGATTTCTTTCGGATCTTCTATTGTTGGAGAGAAATGGTGGCGGCCACAATTGCACTTGCAAAGATCTCAAACATATTGATATTATGGTTGAACCAGCACTTCAAACCATTATTCAAAGCCCTGATTCTAACACTCAAAATGGTATATGAAAATATTTTCATGTGTGATATACGATGACGTTCGTGTGGACAATATTTATGCAGGGAAAAACACAATCTAAGCACACATTTCAACCTGACAAGTGTTGATTCAATGTAAAATGAAACTGGTTAAATTAGTGGTCCTGCATGCCAACACATTCAATGAATGTCAGTGTCCTTCATTAATTTCACCCTCTGATTATTTCAGGATTGACCACTAAAAAATCTCTTGCCAAGGAGTGACATCATTAGCATAGTGATTAATTTGTAGATGAAATGAAGATGCAACAAAATTCCTCTGCACTGTGGTGGGTGTGTGTAAGAGGGTACAATCTGGTATCATCAGCACAAACAAAAGAACCACAACCACAACAACCACATTGGTTTACGACACACACCAACGATAATAATAAAAATCCATGAAACATTATTGTTGTTTGAATGCCCAGACTGCACCTCATCCTGACACTATGTATTGGTTAGTGGCTGCAACTTTATTATCTAACTCTATTCACCAGAGCAAGCTGGCAATGATGCCATGCCATGTGATATCTACGTTTCACACTGTTTATATTTATTTTAGTGGTAAGGAACATCAACTCTGGATTAATCTCCATTAATTTTTACTTTACTTTTCATAAACATTTTTATACCACATGTCTTCATAAACCCATAACATGCCCTATTTTATATTCTTCTCTCACAAAAGCATAACTTTCATGTTAGTTGAGGGATGTCCATTGAATCAGATGGAAGAAAACAAAACAGAAAAAGCTGTTTGCATGTTTTGTACAGATAAGTTTCTACATTGCTTAATTATGACCGTAATTGTTTAGAAGAAATAACGAGATCAAATAAATCACTTTTTTTGTTTAAACTAAATTAAGCTTGTTATTTTTCCTTTTGAATAGAGTATAGTATCTGCAGAACAGAATGCAAAAACAGGACTAAGATGTCAGCTAAAATAAGAACAGAAGATATAAGGAAAAACCATATATTATATTAAGGAAATGAGTTTAACCTTAACTTTGAAGGTCTTTTGTATTAATTAAAAACCAAATGGTTATCTCATTCCTAAATCATGTTTGGACACAAGTGATTGTCTTTCTTCTACAGAAAATTGATGGGGGTTTTGGATGCATTTGTAGGTGATAAAACATGCAGCCCTGTCTTGAATAGGTTTTGATGAGCCTCAAGATAGCACTAGCTAGGTTGCATTGTCACAACCATTCATCCCTTCTTATAGACTGTAACACATTATGTCTAATATATTCAGCTGCTGAATTTTGGAAAAACAAAGATGTTCAAGTACAAATGCTCAATCTTGTAATGAGTAGCAGACAAAAAGGCAATGCTTATTTGTTTTCCCAAAAATTGTTAAGAGTCAGGGAATTTGTTATTATGTCTTTGGTTTCCATGGACTCATTCAGTTTGGATTAAGGGATAAATTTGAGTAGATTTGAAAGCAAATTATATGATTATATGATTATTATTTTTCTCTTGATGATAAATGTAATATAAATTTAAATATAAATAAAAAAATAATATTAAAATGAAATTGAAATTACAATTAAATATTACAAAAATATAATTTATTCTTATTTTTATTTTAAGTATTATTATTAATTATATTATTATTGTATAAAGTTTATAATATAATAAATTATGAATACGATTTTTAAGATATTTTATTTATTTTTTACACAAATCTATTCAAATGTAAAGAAAGAAAACGGTGAACTGCATACCTTATTTTTTGTGTTTTTTTTTTTTTACATTTTCCATACTATCGATCCTTTTTTTTGCATGAAAACAAAAAATGGCAAGAATCTATCACTGGTATACACTAGGTAGGTATGGCTTCTATGAATGACTCTTGAGCACCAGATTTAGTTAATTATAAAAGACTACAAAATTCACTTAACCTATTGCCATAGAACTCCTTTAATGGTGATGGGTAATGTAAGCTACTTCAAATCAATAATAGTTTTAAATTATTTCTTAATTTATATTTACTTTCTTCAAATTATCTTTCCAGATTATGTACTTTTCATAACAATAAGAAATTAAAATTTAAACATCTTTTATTTACAATTTTTTTTTCAATAATAACAATAATATTATAAATTTAGATAAGTAGGATTGGTTATGGATAATGATATACATATTGGGAAGGGAATGGTTAACTACAATCATCAATACACATAATGTGATTGGTTGACAAAAGAATGATTACGATCAGTAATAGGTATATTAGGGATTCACAAGAAATTAACTACTGTCGATGATAAATAATGTGAGGAGTTTGCAAAGGATTACTAAGAATGTTATTCTAGGGGCTTGTCATGAAACAAGGAGGAAGTTGTAAAATAATGTTTTTATGAATGTGGCAAAAACCCATGAAACACGGTGGTTGTGAGCTATGAAGCCCGGACAAGCCATACCAGTGACGTATTTCGTGTACGATAAATATCATATACTGTTGGGAATAATTCAAGTATGAGTCAAAGTCTCACAACGGATATAATAAATAAAGTTAAACATTATATAAGAATAAAAGCTCATAATAAAAGTCTTAAGGTTTTGGGGTAGAAGTGGTGTCAAATGTCCTATATGTGTAAAAACAATGTCATATATATATATACAATCTCTCAATGACTATCTATAACTCATATGAAAGTATATATAAACCCCTAACAGACATCGACACTCATATGTCTCGTATGACACACACATGTCAGTGTGAAATGTCTAATTTGAAAGATTTTTTTTTTTGTCTTTGACATGACTCCAACACAATGTTATAACCACAAATTCAATCATTTTCTAAACAACCCAAAAACTTGTAAATTTTTTACATAAATTTCTATTATGACTATAAAAAATAAGGAAAAAAATCTTATATGATCATTATTTTTCACTTATTTGGATATTAGATAAATAAATTGGATTCATTTTTATGTTAGTTGACGATGTATTAGTTGAAAATTTGAAACTAATATGTATATACATGTCGTGTCCTGTGTCCTATGTTTTTCAATTTAGTCGTATTTCCATGTCCATATCTGTGTTGTGTCTGTATCTTTGTCCATATCCGGGCTTCATAGGTTATGAGAGCTTTGTGCCCATTATGAAAGTTGTGCTTCCTCTAGAGTTGAAGTTGGTGATGTGTTTGAGAAAACTTTTGTTGAACATGGTTATGTCTGTGGTGGTCGTTGGTGGAGTTGGTGTGCTGATTGTTAGTGGAGTTCATCTGAGGATTAATTAGTAAGCTGAACAATTAATTCTAACAAAAAATCAATTCTTATAGATTTTCAGTGAAAGGAGAATCGATTCTCCTGATCCACACAATCAATTCTCGGGCATTCATATGTCGAGAATCTATTCTCAACCTTTTAGAATTGGTGGAGAATCAATTTTGTGGTAGTGTAATCGATTCTCGAGCTTGTGATACATGGCGAATTGATTTTATACTAACATTATTACTAATAATATTAATCATAATTATTATCGTAATAATAATAATAATAATAATATTATTATTATTATACTAATGTAATAATTAACATAATAATAATAAGGTTTAATTATGCATTTGGTCCCCATTTTGGTCTCGAAATCTCAAATTGGTACCTGTATTTTCGGAAATCTCAAAATGGTCCCCTTTTAACTTTAAAAGTCTCACTTTTGCCCTTTCCGTCAAGTCTGGGCAAACGGCGTTTGTGGTTGCTGAGGTGGCTTTTTGTTACTGAAACGTGTCAAATACAGGTGTATTGGTGTGGAAATGTTTATTTATTTAAGCCACCAGCATTGCATTGTAGAATCCCTAATTTTGTTGTCATCTTCTCCCTTCTTCTGTGATGAATGTAGCCAGTTGTGTGTCTTGTGGGTCTTGTTCAAGTTCAGATGTTGGAGGAAAGCAGAAGAGCAGCGTCAATTGCAATGAAGGCGGGTGTAGAAGCTCCAATGTGACGCCCAATTGTTATTGTGGTGCTAAGGCTATGTTGAGAACCGTGAGAACAGCCAAGAACAAAGGAAAAAGGTTTTGGGGCTGTCCAAACTTCAAGGTAATGTTGTTTGTATTTTGTGTTTTGTTTTTGTCTGATTTTTTGTGTTTTGTGATAAAATCTGACATTAAGGGTATATTTGCATCAGAGTGGAAGTGAAGAGTGTGGTGGGTGCAATTACTTCAGCTGGTTTGATCAGTATAGGATGGGAGAAGGGGGTTCTGCAAGCACTGTAGTGATTGAAGAAAACCTTTGGAAACATGTGAAGAATGAAGAAAAGCTTGGTGGCAATGTGAAGATTGAAGAACATGCTGTTGGTGGCAGTTTGAATACCCAAGAAATGAGAAGAAGTTGCGTGATGTCTGAAGAAGTAGTTGCTGATATCAAAATATGTATTAATTCATTAGAAAAAAGGGTTAAACTGTTGATTGGAGTGGTCTGTCTTTGCGTTGTATTGAACATCTTTAGTGTATTTTTGTTGGTGAATTAGAATGAGTGTGTGACCTGCCAAAGGGGTAGATTTTGTTGTATGTTTTTGAAGCAGGGGTAGATTTTGTTGTATCTTGTTCAAGCAGACCTTTAATGTAGTAGATGATTTTGTTTATGTAAGGTTTAAAAAGCTAATGAATGATATCAGTATCTGTTTAACTAAAATTGATAGGAAACCTTTAATGCACCAGTACTAAATATGATAATTGGACATGAATACAGCTTTTGATATATAAATAAGGTGTAGTCAGATTTTGATTTCAGCAGCAAATGTTTAACATCTGTGAATAAAGTGGACCACTACAACATAACTGAAACGGACAAAAAAGTGGTCCCCCAAATACCAATTA
>Ga0209589_1009804_pt1 | contig 14259 bp, 5 predicted proteins | sample CowpeawhiteBW_FD_187525 | JGI IMG/M metagenome (GOLD analysis project Ga0209589, IMG submission 187525) | Root nodule microbial communities of legume samples collected from California USA - Cow pea white BW (SPAdes) (version 2) | ecosystem: Host-associated > Plants > Roots > Nodule | place: USA... | reverse complement strand
CCCGAGTCCAAGGCTAACCAATTGTATGAATTGAAGACTGTTAAGTCTTGGGGTTAGGGTCTTGGCCAAGATTTATAGATAATGATTAAGATGGGTAAATGATCTATCTTGTGTTTACATTCTTGTTGTTTTATTTTCTCAGCTCACCCTTTCTGTTTGTGTGTGGCGATGATCGTGTAATTCGTTACACGGGAGCAGATGTTGATACAGGTGGTGCTGAGGACGCTCAGATGGCGGAGTGAGGGCTAGCATGGGAGTAGTGCTAGGGTTTTGATAAATTGTAATTTATATTTTAAATGCAAATTTTGGGAACTTGTAACTTTTTTTTAATTTATTTATGAGTTTTGGCGCGCTATCTTAATAAATTGAAATTTTCCCGCGTTGAGATTTTTATCGAGATGGCTATTAAAGCACTTATTTATTTTAATATTTATTTTTAAGTAATAATCCCTAGGGATGTTACAGATGGCGAGGAAGGGCTCTAGAAAGTTAAGGATGAGTATAACAAGTGCATGTGAATGTATCATGTGAGATATTGGTGGTGGTTAAGCTATTACTTGTTAAATGAAAAGTAGTATGAATACAATTGTATTATGGATCTTTTATTATAGCAATAATGTTTAAGTCTATATAGTTATATGAAAAATCCTTTATTATGGTCATAACGTGTCTTTCTCTCTCCATTTATAGTGTGTGTTATATATTATAATAGTTATTAAATAAAAATTATAATATTATAATACTTTTTGTTAATTTTTATAACATTATAAATATGTAATGTTGGAAAACCATTATTATGTATTACTAACGAAAACACATGTGTTATGCGTGTATCTACTTATTTTTATTAAATTATAAAATTATTTTTCTTAAAAATAATTATAAAAATAAAAAATGTTTATATATTTTTATTATTAAATAGTTTTTACTAGAAATAATTATTTAATTTTAAAAATATATTAACGGAATCTAAAGCCTATCTAAAGTGTAAAAGTGAGATATATTTATTTTAGTTTAAATAATGGTTACTTAAAAGGGTAAGATTGAAATAATTTGCGTACATTGAAAAAAATATCATATATATATATATATATATATATATATATAAAAGGTTAATTATGTTTTTCGTTCCTCAACTATTGCTAAATTTTGGTTTTAGTCCCCCACCTAACGTTTGCACTTTAGTTCCTAACATTTTGAATTGGATGCAATTAGTCCTCAATTTTAAACTCCGTTAGTTTCAATTGACACCTGTCAAACGGAAGGCCACGTCAGAATCCCGTTTTCAGTTGATTTAAAAATTTTTTTGCACGTGGTTGTTAAACGTTAGTAAGGCACGTGCACAATTAGATGTTAACATTAGTAAAAAATCCGAGTTGAGGGTTATGTTAGAATTAGAAAGGTTTCTTACCATTAGTAAAACATCTGAGCTGAGGGTTATGTTAGAATTACAAAGGGTTCTTACCATTCGTAAAAAATCTCAGCTGAGGGGTTAGAATTAGAAAGGGGCTTTTGTAAGAACCCTAGGGACTAAACGTGGTTTGATGAACGAAGAGAGAATCTGTAATCCAAAGGTATTAACTCTAATTGTAGAACAACGAAGAAGTTAGTGGTAAGTGCTTTCATTTGATCGACGAAGAATTGAGGTTAGTCGTTTATTGTTTTTAAATTTCTTTCGTTGAATGTTTGCTTTGCTCTTGCCTTGTTCTTTCGTTGAATGTTCGATTTGTTTGGTTTATGAATTTATTTGAAATGTAGGGCTGTAAATGGGGTTCGCGGTCATGTTCCATCACATGGGTAGGTTTGAAAGAAATAGGGGATTGAAATACGTTGGGGGTGAAATCAATGTTTTTAAGGGTATCGATCCAGATTTTTTGTCATTCTTTGAAGCATTAGGCATCCTAAAGGAGTTTAAATACGCTGGAGATGTTAAACTTTGGTGGAAAGGCTCAAAACAGAAGTTGTTAAATAATCTAAGATTGTTGAGTGATGATAAGGAGGCATTAGCGTTGGCTAAGTATGCAGAGGATAGGAACGAAGAGGTTGATATATATGTTCAGCACGTTCCTTGTCAGCCCAAAGTAGTTCATTTTATTGTTGGTGCTCGAAGGGATGAAGAACTGGGTCAGGCAGAAATGGAGGGTAAGGCACAATTGGGGGTTGAGGCAAAAGTAGGAGGTGGGGGTGATGTGGTTGGTGAGGCAAAACAGGGGTGTGAGGCACAATTGGGGGTTAAGGCAGAAGTAGGAGTTGAGGGTGATTTGGTTGGTGAGGCAGAAAAGGGGTGTGAGGCACAACTACGCAGTGAGGCATAATTGGGGGTTGAGGCAAAAGTAGGTGTTAAGGGTGATCTGATTGGTGAGGCAGAACAGGGGTGTGAGGCACAACTGGGCAGTGAGGCACAATTGGGGAGTGATGCACAACTAGATGGTGAGGCAGAACTGGGGAGTGAGACACAAGTGTAGGGTCAGGACGATGGGGCAGGTCAGCCATATGTCGTTGTTGAGGATGTGTCTGAAAAGGATGAAGGTTCTTCTATAGATAAACTAGATGAGAGTGAAGAAGAAAGGGTGGCAGATGATAATGATGGATTTGGGATGCACATTGAGCCACCTGTTAGAAATATTGAGCTTGTTTTGGATAGGTGGAAAGCAATAAAGCGAAATTCAAGCATTGTGAGGAGTTAAAAATATGTTAGAGCTGATTCATTTGTGACTAATGCTGAAGTTGGACAACATGACATAAGTGATGAATACGATACTGATGAGTTGGATTCAAATGTTGATAGTGATGAGGGTGTTGGTCGTGATGGGCCCAAATTTTCCAGATATGGAGCTGAAGATATGACAAAGGACTTCAAGTTCAAATTAGGAATGGAATTTTCTTCTTTGAAGGATTTTAAGCAAGCATTAATGGAACATAGTGTTTTAAATGGGAAAGAAGTTAAATTTGTTAAAAATGATCAGAAGAGAGTTAGGGCTATCTGTAAAAAAAAATGTGGTTTCTTAATGATGGCGAACAAGGTTGGTGATAGGGAAACCTTTCAGATTAAGACATTGGTTGGGCGTCATAGGTGTGGCAGGGTTTTTGGCAATAAAAATGCTAATAAGGACTGAATAGCATCTTTTAGGAATAAAAATTCTAAAAAGGACGATAAAACAAATAAACATTGCAGGAATCTCCCAAACTTTTTCTCTTCTTGCAATTTCCTCTTCAACTGCTCACTTTTCTTTATCAACTCGAATATAACTTTCTCCTTTCCCAGCCACACTTCATCTTGTTCAACTCCTTTTTCCACCGCTATCTTGAAATTCAGATTCATTACCTTCGAATTTGGATTCATCTTTATTAACCCATTCAAAGAAATTACAATGAGAATTCGATTACAAAAAATACGAAACCATTATCAGATGAAACAAAATCAAGCTCGACCAATAAATATTAAATATAAATTTGTCACTTACAGCCCAATTTCTACATCTCTAAAATAATCTCCCCTTGTTCTTCACAGTCGTTGCCTTTAGGAGCAAGAATCTTTCCCCACACCCACACACCTTCGAGGATATATCTGAGGATGACGCACAACTTTGCGACATTCTCGAACCATTATTCCTCTGCGAACAGGGAAATCCTTTGCTCTCACTCTTCATCACTCTACAACGGTCTTCAAACGTGAATGTTATTGACAATGTTTCCATCGCACCACTACACTCTGCCAAAGATCCTCACCAAGGCTCTAATCCTAAAAACCAAATTTTAGGGTTTCACAAATTACCCAAATCCCTCTTTATTGTAAACATTTCCCTATTTTAAGTCAACTAAAAACGGGATCCTGACGTGACCTTCTGTTTGACAGGTGTCAATTGAAACTAATGGAGTTTAAAATTGAGGACTAATTCCATCCAATTCAAAATGTCAGGGGCTAAAATAGTGCAAATGTTAGGTGGGGGACTAAAACCAAAAATTAGCAATAGTTGAGGGACGAAAAACATAATTAACCCTATATATATATATATATATATATATTATAAAATTAAATATAAATATTTTTTATTATTTTATTGTAAACTTTTATTTATTATGTAGACAATTGTTAAATCAAAAGTGGTTAAGTTTAAAAATACGATTAAATAAAAGAAAAAATGGTTAAGTTTAAGAAAACGGTAAATTTAATAAAATAATTAATTAAACAAAAAATTTTATTTAAAGAGTGAAATTAAAAAAATAGATGTGGATACTGTACCTAGGTATAGGTAGTTGTTATGTTATGAATAATAAAGTCATAAAATGACTTATATTAATAATTATAAAATTGGTAACAATTTGTTTATCCTAAAATGGTGGTTATAAGGAGAAATTCTTTTATTAATAGTTATATTTAAATATTGTTTTGTTAAGTTTATAATATTATAATTATCTAGTATTTGAGGATAATTATTATTTACAAGAAGAAATATATTTTAGGCTTAAATAATGGTTTGGTCGTAGTTTTCGTTTGGTTTTTTCAATTTAGTCATACTTTTGTTTTCTTTTTCAATTTGGTCATAATATTCGTCAATTTTATTCAATTTGGTATTTTTCGCTAACAAGGTAAAATAGTTAGCTGGATGTGAATAGCAACCGTCACATGTCATTTTGTGATTTTGTGATTTTGTGATTTTTTTAATTTTAAAAAAATGTACACGTGTCAAGTTCATATCATGACACATGTCATTTGTGATTTTTTTTTTATTTTTTTTAATTTAAATTTTTTTAAATATTTTTTTTAATGTAAAAAAAAATCCACATGTCAAAGTTAGTTTTTTATATTCAATTTAGTCCTAATATTTGTTATTTGTTTTCAATTTGGTCATAATTTTTTTTTTAAATTTAGCATTTTTGTTCCTCTCCAAATTAAAACAAAATTTAATTTGTATATAAATGTTATGGGAATATTCTTATTAAAATTCATGTTTTTATTAAATATTTTTAATTTAGAATTAGAGTTGGCTTAAAATTAAATATTTTTAACCTCTTAAATTTTAAATTAATGGTGTTATTGCCTTTTTCGTTTTAATTTTAAAAGAAAAGTGAGCCTGATACCCCGTCCATAACTACCAAGTTACAGTATCCCTATTGTTATTACCATTGCCAGAGGTTCTCACATCTGCTCACATCAATAAGATCGATGATCATCGTAATAGAGAAAAACCACACACAAACATACAAGCAAGCGAAAGGGTAAGCTAGTATAAAAGATTCTTATATCATAACACTTAACATGCAAGTTCATAGGCAAGCATAAATAACATACATTCACACATGAGATACCAAACCATATAAGACCCGAAGACTTAACTATCTGGATACGTATAGTGAGGCACCACCACGAGACCGTGGAATTACGTCCTAGCAATGAGGCACCACCATGAGGCCTTCGTGGAATTAAGTCCTTACATGAGGCACCACCACGAGGCCTTCGTGGAATTATGTCCTGGCCTTGAGGCACCACCACGATACCCGCGTGGAATTACGTCCTTATGTTGAGGCACCACCATGAACTCTCACCTTGAGGATTCATGGAATTAAGTCCAATAGATGAGGCACCACCAGGGACACTCATTAGGAGGGTCCATGGGATTACGTCCATTAGATGAGGCACCACCATGAGCCATCACTACAAGAGTCGTGGAATTACATCCTACTCATACTTTGTACATGCTTCACCAACCAATCAGAAAGCTCCCATGAACATTAATATCATGCCGATATGTATATGTATATAAACAACCAATCATACTTCCCAAGTCTTAAACAATAAAGCAACATCTTGTTTTCATCTCAACCTCATACAATAATCATGGCATCATCCCTCAAACTTTTCTAGTAAAGCATTTAAGTCAGGCATCCAAGCAACCACATCAATGAACCATTCACACTATAGCATGAAACCTGCCCCAGACTCGCTCAGGCGAGAGAGGTCCTCTCGCTCAGGCGAGCCCCTTCTTGCAGGGCTCGAGCAGTGGAACAGTGGCTCCTGCGATCTCTCGCTTAGGCGAGACCTCCTCGCTTGAGCAAGATTACACCTCGCTCAAAATGAAAACTAGTCGTCTGAGCGACAATTCGCGCATAAGATCCTGGGCGAGCCTCTGTTAGTCTCACCTAGGTGAAACACGCTTGCTTGGGTGAGAAAACCAGTGCTCACCACTGTTCACTCGTGCAAAATACAGAAGCAACACCAAAAATCACATTTTGACCAATACTAAGCAATCAAACCGCGAGCATACCTCAAGCATATGACTTAAACTCAGAAAACATACGAAAAACATAAATAAACGTAAACCCTAGCTTCCCTTACCTAGAAATAGTTAGAAAAAGGGCTCTGACACCCGACAGTTGAGCACAACAACTCTAAGGGCAAATTCAAGAGCTGAAAACAGTAGAACAATTTTTAAATGAGCCTACCCTAACAAAACCCTAGTTGGAAATCGTGAAAAGCAAACTAAATGGAAGAGTACAAGTTGACAACAACTTACGTGGAGCAATGGGACGAGATTGGCTAACTTGACGAGAACCTTGGGCTAAACACTAGCAGAGCCTTCTGCAAGGAGAAGAGAGTGTTTGAGAACATGAATGTTTGCAAGTGAATGGTGAACCCTGGCTGCTTTAGGGATCTTGGCACCCTATGGGTCAGCCTTTAGGCCCATCTGCTTAGGATAGGCCCTTAAAATAAAGCAGGAAAATAAACCGGCCTTACAGGACACATATCCTAATTTTATTTACTACGTGATCATATTTCAATTACTTGTCCTTTTTATTATCGTTAACATTTTTCTTAGTAGTATTAACACTGACATTAATATTTATAGCATAAACATTATTATTATTATTAGTTTGTTATTATTGGTATCATTACTATTATATTTATCATTATTATTACTATTTATAGTGGTGTTAATATTTTTTTTAATCATAAAAAATTTATCACACTAAATATATTTTCTAAATAGATTTTTAATCTTTTAAAATTTTTATTTTAATTTATATTAATATTAGTATTAGTTGTTTTAATGGTTAAATAAATATAATAACAATTACATTATTATTCTTAAAAGGTTTAAAAAAAAAACCGTGCGTACATGCACAAGTCACAGACTATTATAATTATTTCATAAAATCAATTAACTACACCGTATTGTGATATCAATTTTATTTATTATATTTAAAACTGAAATTATTATCATATCACTTAAATTTACTACTTCATTACTTTAATAATAATATTTACAACAATATAACCTAATTTTTATTATATTTAATTACATAATATTTCCACTACTCTATTATTTTAATAAAAAAATAAAAAAAATACAACTCGTACGTAGGCACGAGTCAGTCTACTAGTTGAATATTAAAAACTAACTTTGACACGTAGCATGCTATTGACTTGACACGTGAATTTTTTTTTAATTAAAAAACTAAATTTTAAAAAAAGTTAAAAATCACAAAAATGACACGTGACATGATATGAGCTTGATACGTATACATCTTTTTTTGAATAAAAAAATTAAAAAAATTAAAAAAATTAAAAAAACAATTAAAAAAAATTAAAATGATCACAAAATGACATGTTGCGATTACTGTTCACAGTCCGTTAACTATTTTAATAGTGTTAGCGAAAATGACCAAATTGAATAATATTGACGAATATTAGGATCAAATTGAAAAAGAAAACAAAGGTAGGACCAAATTGAAAAAACTGAACCAAAATTAGGACCAAACCATCATTTAATCCTATATACAAATAATGTTTTGTTGTGTTTATAATATTATAATTATATAATATTAGTGGATAGTTATTATTATATACTAGGATAAACACAAGCGCTATCGCGCCTGTGTGTACGCATTTTTTGAATTATATTTATAATTGATGATATTGTAATGTTATAATGAACAAAATAAAAGTATATTTATAAAAATTAAAGTGAAATGTATGGAGAAAATATGAGAAAAATAATTGTTGATGAATAGTAGGAGAAAAAAGAAGAAGGAGATAAGTAAATAGTTTTATAAAAACTTGTAAAATTAACCGTTAATTTTTAAAAATTTAATAAATAATTAAATTGTAAAGGGTAAAGTTGGAATTATAAAATGTGGACACAAAAGAGGGAATCTCCTTTATATATAGTTATAGATAGGGATGTCAAAAAAATCCGTACCCGCGGGTATCCGCGGATAAAACCCGCAACGGGTAGGAAATGGATATTAAAAAGGGATACCCGCTACCCGCGGGTGTGAGTATTTTTGATACCCGCATGTTAAGGTGGCGGGTACGGGTATCATAGTATCCGTACCCGTGGATACCTGTACCCGCTAAACTTTACCTTATATATATATATATATATATATATATATATATATATATATATATATATATATATATATATATATATATATATATTATGATATAATTGAATATTTTACTCATTTGAAATGAGTCAACACTCCACTTATTTATAGTCAACGTCTTAGTCATTTATTCCTACGATGCAGTGACGGATTATTATGAGTGCAGGAAGGGGCCTTGGCCCCCCAAAATTTTGAATTTTTTTTACAATAGATATTTTAATTTTTTATTATAAATATTAGGTATTTTGATTTTATTTTTTTATAAATATTAAATCAAATATTTATTTCTTTTATAAACATAATAATTAATACTAATAAATAATAAAATATAAAATCAAATATAATAAAGAATAAAGATTAAAAAGATTTATCAAGATATTTTTTATTATTTGTTTTCATTATTGATTGTGTTTTTCATAAATTGTTCTCATATTTAATTCTCATTTGTTTTCTTTTGTTTCTGAAAAGAAAAAGATCTATTATTTTTTCTCTTATTTCTCCTTTATTCTCTTCCATCCTCGAGGAAGAAAAGAAGAAGATAATTCTTTCGTCTCACTTGATAATGAAATATTAATTCAATAATTTATTTAATGAGCTTCTTTTATATGTCTATGCCTTGAATTTCTTACAAATTGTTCTCATCTTCCATTCTTACCTATTTTCTTTTCTTTCGGAAGAGAAAAAATCAATTATTTTTGCTTTCATCTCTCAACTGTTCTCTTCCTTTCTCGAAGAAATAAAGAAGAAAGTAATTCTCTTTTGTATCACTTGATAGTGAAATATTAGTTTAATAATTTATTTAATGAGCCTCTTTTATATTAATTTTTTATTTTATCAACATAGAAGAGAAAATGATTGTACTGTGTGTTTTTTATAATTGAATTTTAAGTGTGATTTGATTATCATCGGATTTTCTTTTGGTATTTATGTCTCTCAATTTTTTATTAGATTATGATAAATCATTTTTTAGTATTTTTTAAAAAATAGGTATATTGATGAAGAATAAAAGAATAGATTATTTAAATAGGTATATTGATAAATCATTTTTGGTATTTATGTCTCTCCATTTTCTTCTTATACTTCATTTTTTATTGTGTTAGTGACAATAATAAAATGTATAAATTTTGGATGTATTATTTGGACACTCCCAACAATGTTGGTTAAGATCCGCCACTGCTACGATACCTCACCATCAATTTAGCTACACAAAATTATATTGTTAACAACTTATTTAAGATTTTTGTCGGAAGTCCTACATTCATTAATTGGAAAAAGATAGATTGTGAAATAAGTATTATAGATTACTTAAATCCTTCTACTTGTATATTTGAAGGACGAAGCTGAACATCAAATTAGCCATATTAATGGACATTATTTATTATCACTAGTTACTGCAAAAATATTATTTAAATATGCTTACTTTTATTGTTTATTGTTAAACTATTTTATTTTTCATTAGCGAACCAAAGTTTTTTATGTATTAAAGTTAGGCCATATTAAATTATAATAAGCGAAGTAAACTCTATGATACTAAATGAAATGCAATCTCAACACATATGTTAACCTTAGATCTAGGTAAGTAACATAGAAGATTTTCAATTAAACATTTTTCTACCGAGTACTCGTCTACATTTAGAAAGAGGAAAGAAAGAAAGTTGAAGGTTATCACAAATGGATATAACAATCATTTGTAGCTACCTTGCATACAAATTAGGATTATTTGTAATCTGAAAAACAATGTTTACTTTATTTTATTTGTAATCTAAAAAAAATGTAATCTTTTCGTTCCTAATTTTTCAAAATTTTATATAGAAAATAACAAAGAACGTCTATTTATTATTTACTATTTTTATTTTACTTTGTACATACAAGCTTAAAACAAAAATAAAAAATATTTTGGGACCAAAATTTTTTAAAACGTTTCTTTCATTTGAAAATGACATTTCTGGCTAGTCTTGGGAAGAGGATGAGTAATAATAGATAATACTTTCATTTAAAAATATTAAATAATTGCAAAAAATATATTTATGAAAATAAAAATATTAGTTTTTTTATTAGATGTTTATAAGATTAGAAAATTAAAGTTTCCGTCTAAAATTTCCCCAAGAGGATGTGCTCACTTTTCAGTTTCAATACATTACTATATTTCTTAGAACAAACTACATTTATAGCTCCTGAGATTTTAACACAGTAACACACTGTTTCTTCTTCGATACGACATTATACCTACCTTTCACTTCCTTTGCAGTAAAAGGTGCTACGTTATTACTTAAATTGAGGAAACTTTTGCAAAATAATGAGAAAATTGTGTTGAATTTTATGTATTTTGTCCCAATCAGGTAAGACAACGATAACTACACGACAGTAATGATTTTGTTAGTCTTTTACCTTAATAACAACAAAAGTAAAAAAACAAAAAAACAAAAAAACATAACGCATTAATGCATAAACATTAGTTTTGTGTCTAAAATTACAACGAAGTTTTGTTGGCTATATATCTTGGTTTCAGGTTATTTAATTTGAAGCACAGTACGTAGATATAGTATTAATATCATTCAAGATGACACGCCCCACATACATTTACATCAACTTCAACCTCACAACTCTATTATACAGAACAAGAAAGACGTAAAACTCATCGCGAACCACATTTGAAGATACACAGAAAGATTATAAGCTTAGGATTCAGTAATTAAAATCGAAAAAGCCATGTCTTTTATTTGGCTATGTCTCTGATTAAATCAAAACCCATCTCCGTTGGATCCGTGGCTTGGAGTTCATAGCTGATTCCATCCAGTGCTCTTCTCAGTCCATCCTTCGAAGTTGCGTACAGAATCTTTGCTCTAATCCTCGATGCTGTCGGAGACCTGATAAAAATATATATATAATTTCAATTCAATTACTGATAAATACATAATAAGTAATAAATAATTTATTTAGGCATTATTGGAGGCAATTTCCCTTGGCATTATTACTACAACTGTTAGAGATCATAATTGAGAGACACTGGGTTGGCTAATTTTGTTTTGTACGCAGAAAACGTGAAGAAATAGTAGAGCAGAGGGAGCACCATGCAATGAAGAAGATCTTGCTCTTCCGGCAGTTATCGACGGTGACGAAGTCGAAGTCGAACACCGCATACCGGCAATCATCGGTGGGCAAGGAAGCGGTGAGATCGTGGTAGCCGTCGGTGGGGCCGCCGAGTTTATCGACGGTGACGAGTCTGGATCCTTCGTCGATCTTGAACACTATGTATCTGTGCTCCTTCTTCCACTTCATATCCATGAACGATTTCTTGCATTCATCGGTTACCCACATTCCAGTGGTTGCCTGAAGTTGAATCATTGATTGTGAAAGAAAGTGAGGAAGATGAAATTGAAGAGATTGATTAGGGTAGAGAGTAAAATTACCATCTTGAAAGCCATCGCCATTTTTGTTTGTGCTGAGATTTCAGAAAATGGTTGGTCGGGTGGTATGAGAGCAACAGCTGGCCCTATATATAAAACTTTCGCTCCTCAAATGCCATTCGCCTTTCCTCCTATTTACTATCTTGTCCTCCATTTTATTTGCTGTCAATTTCTTTTAATCAAAAACATGCATTCAAAATTAGGTTATTATTTTTTACTTTTATATATTTGTTGGTTGTAGGTCTTGAAAACAAGGTGACAAAATATAAGAGAAGCTTTCTTGAGTCGAAGTTGCGTGTAAAATGATTGCATATCGTTTCTATTTGAGAAGAATAATTCAATTACAAAAATAAAAACAAGAAGATTAATATTATAAAGATGAACTTTAAGGTTAAAATAACAATCAATTTGTTAATATCTCGTTAAATCCTCTCTTCTAAACATACTTCTTTTTCATGTTTCATGACTTCTTTAGTAACTCAGCCCACAAACGTAGTTAAAGGTGTTGTGTAGTAACATTCATTTTGAAATATTAAGTATTTTGAGAAAAAATCAGAAATATAATATTAATAGAACATGAGATTAACTCACACATAAGATATTGACATTATCTCTAACTTAAGATAATAAATTTATGAATATTTATTATAAAACTCAACTTTATTATTTTTATTCAATATAAGACTTGGATTCACATTTAAATTTTTAACAAATATAAAAAATATAGAAGTTGACTGACTTTGAACGGTAATTTTGTAATTAACATATAATTTTGTCTAATCATGTAATTGGCAAATTGATGCCAAACATATTACCAATATATATACTACATCCTACATGTTTAAGGAAAATGGACTTTTTTTTTTTTAAGGAAAATATATCCTTTAATTACATCTTATGCGATTTACCTTGTATTTTTAAAATAAAAATTTGATATACCATTTGATTTAATAAGAAAAAACAAAAAAGTGAATAGTTAAATAAAGTGGTAATTTCTATCCTTTTGTGTTATAGTAAAAGAAAAGAAATGTCAATTATTCACTGAAATCAATTTAATCTTCCTTTTAACAAAATACAAATTATATGATATATTTCTTCTTATAAAATAATCATATCAAAATTTCTTTAACACGAAGTATTTTTTAACAATTACCCCTTAAAAAATTGTCATCTATATTTAAGCTACGATGAGCAACAAAGAAAAATCATAGAAGTGAAATTCATGTTCTTATAACCAATAGTATAAATGACACATTTAATCCTTGAAAAGAAAACACTTTATTGCAAGTGGGTCTATAAATTAAAGCTTAAATATGAAGAAACAATGAAAAAAATTATGTTAATCCTCAATAAAATTTATTTTAATTTAGGAATTCATTAATTTTTTTTAGGGATAAATATCAAAGACAGCTCTAATAAATAAAACAGATGAACGAGAAACACAATATACTTTCATATTTTATTATAAATTTAAAATTTAATATACTACATTGACTACAATGTTAACATACATTATCCGATGACTTTTTATTTTTACTTTCATAATCATATCAATTGAATTTTATTAGCGTTATTTGAGGTGAATACAAACTCAAGTGAGACTTCATAGTATAATAACTAAGAAGATAAAGTAAATTCAATTTATTAACATAATTTATAAATATTAATATTTAATATAGCTAAACTAAACTATATTACAAAATTTAATATTTCAAAATATAAAAATAATATTAACATTTAAAAAACATTATCTATTAAATTTAAGAATTTTCTCATTAATACATGTTGGTAATATTTATAATGAGAAATGCCATAACATGGAAAGTCGGAAATACATAAGCAACTGTGTTTGCTTGGAATGATAAGTTTCAGCTGATTGAACCTCTTTAGTGATTGATTCTAACATACAATCATTATATGATTAAATTAGTAAGATGAATTTGAACGCGGATGAGATATTAAAATTTAAATAAATGACCAAAATAAGATAACAAATTAAGAACTAGAATTGAAATTAGAAACTAAGGAAAATTAAAATCGAACTTCGACTTTGTGGTAAAATACTGTTGTAAGAGCTACAATCAAACTTTAATCTTTGCAAGTTTGAAACTTAGACTAGAAAATTTCTAAAGAAAAAAAAAAACTCGTCATTTTTAACGTCATCTAAAGTTTTGTGAGTTATTTACATCGATGAAGATAATACGAAGATTTAACGTGATACATTTTTAAAAAATGAAATATGAAAAAATCAGCAGTTCTGAAATTAAAAAAAAAAAAAAACTAAAAACAAACTTGTATATATTTATAAGGACATCAGTAAAAATTTAAAAATTATGCTAATGAACAGGAAAGTAATTTCTTTCCCTTTCTCTACAGAATATAAACTTTGTGTTAATCAAATCTGCGAAATACAATAAAGAAAAGCCAAGGAAAATCAATGAACTGGAAAAAAAAAAAAAAA